>Ga0209501_10001617_pt1 | contig 24631 bp, 33 predicted proteins | sample ArcticOcean_MG_C_4_FD_187434 | JGI IMG/M metagenome (GOLD analysis project Ga0209501, IMG submission 187434) | Marine microbial communities from western Arctic Ocean - ArcticOcean_MG_CB4_134 (SPAdes) (version 2) | ecosystem: Environmental > Aquatic > Marine > Oceanic | place: Arctic Ocean...
GCCGCAGGGATTGACCCTTCGCGCGCAATCTCCTCGCCTTTAGCCGAGAACCGGCCTCGATCGCCCTGTCGACGATCGCCCGGTTATTCCGGAGCACAGGGATGTCCTGCCACTCGCCGGAAGCAACAAGCTCGCTCACCTCCTGGACTGTCTTGCCAGGAAGGCGCCCCCTGAGCACATTGAAAAGTACGTCTTTATCCACGATCACCCCGTCTCGATATCATTAGTAGCCGTGAGAAGCCCCTCGCTGTCCAGCAGCTTGAGCTTTGCTTCCTTGATGAGCCCCGGAGCCTCCCCGGAGGCAACCTTTTCCCTAGCATCCTCCTCGGTCCGGCATACGCCAAGATCGAGAAGCTCTGTCATTAGCCCGGTAGGGACTGCGTACTTAATCATAGGTTACCTCGCGGGGAGCAGCCACAAGAGCTGCCTTGTGTCTATCATGATATCTTAGGGCTGGCTAGTCTTGCTCGTCACTTTCTTGTTCAGGCTCGGGGGTGGCTTGCTCGGGGACCTCGACAGGGTCCGGGGCATTGAACTTATCGAGGTGCTCAATGAGGCCTGGGGGGAGCACGATTTTCCCATCCTGGGCCATGCTAAAGCCACGTTTTGCCCAGATTGGCCCTACAAGCGGGAGATCGTCACATTTGTGATGGTCTGCCCACTCGCGTTGTTTTGAGCTGTTCAGCATTTGCCTATACGCTGGACCGAGCGCCTTCTGCCCAAGCGAAAGGAACTCTCCCCACTGGCCTGAGTAATCAGTCACCCCCGGCTGTTGCAGCTTGATAGGGAAGATAAATCCAGGAGCGAACACAAACAGGTGGTATTGGTTTGCCGTATCAACGAGAGCGCCCTGCTCTGGGTAAACCTCGATTGCCCAGCAGCCCGTGCCGCATAGCTCGGATTTGATCCTGTACATGTCGCGCCAGTCATGGATGGGCTCGCGCCCTTCTCGCCGGATAGACAAGTTAATGTGTGGTGGGAAGTACTTTACTAGCTTCTGATCGTAGACAAGCACTTGGTACTGGTCGTTGACCCAGGTCTCCGCTGTTCTGGCAAGCGGATCTACAGCCGACTTGACCGGCCGACCGGGCGTAAACGCGCTCCATGCGGACTTCTTTGGTCGCCGCCCTCTGCGGCGATTTACCTGCTTGGGCTTTGGCTTGGGTTTTGTCTTCTTGGTCTTTGGCTTTGCTGGCTTAGGCTTCTTCAATGTATTCCTCCATTGGGATGAGGAAGGCAGGGGTATCTTCCCCCACCCATGCTCCTTGAACATTGAATTCAAAGAACTCCTCTGCGCCGTCTTGACTCATGTCATCACGGGTCATAAGGATGCCAATGCATTTGGCTCGATCGTATATTGCGATTGGTGGGTTGCTGAATTGTTGAGCGACCCCGATAATCGCAGTCTCAAAACCATCGGCCAAGAGCATGACTCCCTCCTTGTTCATGCTCTCTGGGTATACCCGGTTGCTTGTACCTTGTAAACCGGACTACTCGTCTTCGTCTTCGATTTCCTCTACGACCCAGTCTCTACGGTACCGACCAGTCCCTGTGGGGCCGGGATCTCCATAGCAATCGGTATCAACTACATCGATACCATGTCTCTCCATAGTGCGCTCACACGGGCCGAATAGGTTGTTTCCCTGATCATCGAATAGCTCGATGTTGCAGAGCCGTTTAACGGCATCATCCCATCCCGCTGCCTTTACTCTGTAGGTAATATCTACTTCGTGTCGAGCTTTGACCTCATAGGTCTTCATCTCTTGCTGTTCAGACATAATCAGTTCTCCTGATTTCCAATAAAAAAGAGGGCCCCTGTAAAACAGAGACCCTCTATTGTTAAGCGAAGCAGGCCGAAGCCTACTGGGTTAGATTAGGTGATGATCCAGTTCGTGCCCGCAACCTCGGTCGTCCCCCCCGTGGCAGACACGCTCACCACCGTAATAGACGCGTAGGGCGTGGTAAGCTCAAAGTTAGCAGCGCCATCGATCTTCTCAGACCCCGCTCCCTCGATGATGACTTTGTCAGTGCTGTCAACGTTCGGACCAGCCTTGAAGGTAAGCATGAAGCCGGGGAAGCAGTCTGACACCGTTGGGAGCGTTAAGGTAATCGCCTCCGCGCCGTCAGCCTGATTGCAAAGCCATAGACCATGGGTGAAGCCGTTGGGGGACGAGGTCGTTCCGGCCAGATCTCGGGTCGCCGTAACCTCTACAAAAGGCGGGAAGATCATCAAGTTGCCACTAACCATGGGCAGCTGTACGGTTGCATCAGCGCCCATGGCAACGGTGGGATTGGGCTGAAGCGTGACCGTGCCCGGAGTGCCAGTAAGGTCGGTGTCCTGATCAAACGCAATCGCGCCACCTGAACTTGCACCGTCGCTAAGGGTCAATCTGCCCGCACTCGGGTTATAGGTCAGGCCAGAATGGTCGGCCTCGACGCCAATGGAACCAGCGCCAGCGGCGCCCGACGTGAAGAGAATAGCGTTCTCCTCAACGCTGTCCTCGTTGTCGGTAACCGTAATCGTAGCAGCGAGAGTCGCCGTCGCAGCGTTACCAGTCAGGGCTCCGACAAAGCCAGTAGACGTCAACAGGCCAGTAGACGGGTTGTAGGTCAAGCCAGAATCAGTCTCGATACCTTGTGTTCCCGACGCTCCGTCAACGAATGTCGGGTAAACCGTCTCGTCAGTAGAGTTGTTGGCAGTGGCGGTAACGGTGGTTGCCAAGGCTGCCGTCGCAATGCTGCCAGAGAAGACAGTTGCTGTAAGTGTTCCAGTAGACGGGTTGTAGCTGAGCTGAGTGTCACTCTCTAATCCGTGCGGCCCAGTGCCGTCACCTGCGTCCGCCAGGAATGGAAGCAGGTTCTCTTCATCAGTAGAGTCATTGTCAGTAACGGTTACTGTAGTTGCGAGAGTCGCTGTTGCCGCCGTAGTCGCAGCGCCGGTCAGGGCTCCGACAAAAGCAGTCGATGTAATCGACGTCGCACCCGTCACAGCACCTGCATCGATTATGATTGTACCGTCAAGGACAATCTGCTGACCACTAAGAGGGGTGATGGTGAGGTCAGTGCCCGCAGTGCTTGAGATATCATTACCATTAATGGTGATGTTATCCACAGAAAGCGTTGTCAGCGTGCCAAGGCTTGTGATAGCAGGCTGAGCTGCAGTGGTAACTGTTGCCGCTGTGCCGGAAGCGTTACCAGTCAGGGCGCCAGTAAAACCAGTCGCCGTGAGCATCCCAGAAGACGGATTGTAGGTGAGGCCAGTGTCGGTCTCGATGCCCTGGGCTCCAGTCGCTCCGTCAACGAATGCCGGGTAGACCGTCTCGTCAGTAGAGTTGTTAGCAGTGGCGGTAATTGTATCCGCATTACCCTCAAGGTCGGCAACGAGAGTGGCGACAGTGTAGCCCGTTCCACTGGTGTTAACAGTAGTGGTAGGCTCAGCCTGGTTGTCCTTGAACAGCTTGAACTTACCGTCAGTGGCGTCTCTGTAGAAACCTGCGTACTTCTGCGTATCGCTGACATCGTAGGTTCCGTAGAAACCGACGTCGACTGCGTCTGCGTCAGTAGCAGTTTGACCAGTGGCCATCGAAAGCATGGCCTCTTGCGTTGCGATGGTGGTCGAGTTAACGGTTGTAACCGTTCCCTCGACGGTAAAGTTTCCAGCGACTGTGAGGTAGCCAGACATCGTGACGCCTTCGGCGCCGTCCCTCGTATCCAGTGCAAGAATTCCGGTCTTGCCGGAAGCATCAAAGCTGAGCGCAGCGGCGTCATTGTCGAGAAGGTCCCAGTCGACGGCAGCAGTCGTGCTCACGTCACCAGACATTGTGAGACCCGTCAGAGTACCAAGACTTGTGATAGCACTCTGAGCACCACTAGTAACCGTTGCCGCCGTAGTCGCAGCGCCGGTCAGTGGGCCGACAAAGGAAGCCGCCGTGAGCGCCCCGGTGCCAGCATTGTAGGTCAGGGCACCGTCAGACTTGGGAAGTAGATTACCAGTTGCAGACTCCCAAAGGCCGACAAAGCAGGTGGTGTCGGTAGAGTCCGCAACAACGATTGTAGTGGGGACGATATTGGCTGTTCCGTCAAAGGAAGCTCCACCAATCGTTCTCGCATTTGCGAGGGCGGTTGCGGTGGCCGACAAAGCTACCGCAATGTTTGTGGAGCCGTCGAAAGACGTTCCACCGATAGTTCTCGCGGTTGCGAGAATGGTCGCTGTGGAAGCGTTGCCGGTGACAGCGCCTGTAAGGGCGCCGATGACGCCACCTGCGAATGTACAGGCGTCTTGGACATCTGTACCAATGGCAAAGTCGGCCCCCATGTCCTTATTCAGGGTGTGGGCGGCTTGCTTGCCTGTCATAATTCCGTAACTCATAAAATACTCCTAGTGTTCGCTTTTCGGGCGGTTCTGTGTATCGCTGCGGGGACAGCGAAATGGTTGGTTACTAGAAGTATAGCCCTGAACAACCCATATAGAAGCTCGTTCTTTGTATTTTTCCGAGGCTTCCCATGCAGTTGTCAGGGCTCTGAGCTACCCGCTATGTATTGATTACTATCGAGTAATACCGACGACTAATCGTTATAGTTTTCGATATCTTCCGGCGTGACAAAATCCAATGCCGCCAGAAGCTCTTCCCGAAAAGGCTTTCGTCCCCATGCCTTTTCGTACGCCTTGATCACCTTATCTACGGCCGGACCAAGGATATCAGCTGGCTTATCCCCGTTACATAAATCACCTGGCTCAGTATAGCCAAAACCACCACTTCCATCATTACTAATGTGCCACCATCCCACTAGATACCTCCTTGGTTCTCCGTGAGAAAAAGCTCTTTTTTGTTCTTGCTGAGCGACTTGAACCATCGCTCTCTTCTGAGCGCGGCGCCCTTACTATAAGGATACTCCGCGCGCGCGAGGGCGACAGGGCGCCTGCCCCGCGTGTATTTCGCGCCCCTGTTTCCACAGTTGTGCTCTTTGACCCGTCTCTCTACATCGGTTGAGATGCCAGCGTAGAGAGATGAATCAGAGCACCGGACGACGTAGAAGAACCACACTAGTTGAGGTCTTCGGGCCTCTTCGTCCCTTGACCCCATGCTGCCATGCCGTTCTCCTCACACCAGTCCTTGAAGCCGATCTGCTTTTGAGCAGCTTCGACCTCTGGAGACACTGGCGTGGGCTCGACCTCCTCATCCTCGGCAATGTCGAGCATGGTATCGAGCAGACTAACGAGCCCGTCCAGAAGCTGGATGTGCTTCGCATATCCGTCATGCCCGGCCATGTTCTCAGCTTCCCCTACTGCGTAAAGCAACGCATTTCGCTGCTCCCTCAACAGGACCACGTCCACGTTTGGGACAATGATTGCGCCGTCTTCTATAGTCTCATTGATAAGCTTTGTCGCCAGGTTCCACGTCATCCCTGACGCGGTTATTCCAACAAGCCGCTCACCACCACACGACAAACCCTCTAACCAAGTGTTCAACTCGCTCATAGAGGCCGGTGTGTGGAACATTCCATTCGCCTTGAGAAGTTTATCAGTCATTCCTGAAGTCCTCCACGATGCCGTTAAAACTACACTCGCTGTCAGCGCACTCACAGTAGCTACCGTCATCCCAGTCCTGCGGGCTCCCGTAATCAAGGTCGCTACCGTCGTCGTGCATCCTAACCACTTGTGAAATTACGATATAAAAAGGCCCCTCGCTTTGACACTTGGGGCATTTCATTCCTTCGAGACAATTTGAGTTAGCCATTTCAATGCTCGCTGAAGGGCTCGGTTAGAGACATGCTATAGCTGACATATAGACCGCCCTCGTTGCAGCGCAGCTCGATATCGTCCACACGCTCACCAAGCCGGCCATAGGCAAAGTCTAGATCGAACTTGTTACAGTAAGCCTCGATCTCATCTATTACCGAGTCCCACGGCGGGTAGCACTTCGTATGGTCGTGCGAGAAGGCGACGCGTTGCTGCCCTCCATCGCCGTCCTCTTCGTCGTTGTGACACTCGCCCCCCATAATTCCTGCCCAGGTCTCCTTTTTGGAGTAGAAGTCTCCGTTTTCCACACTGTCTGGGGTGGCGTGCCTTTGCGCGACCATCCAGGCGAGAAACGCCTTTACATCATCCTTAGGCCCCATCACGAGAAGCTGGTACTCAGATCTATATCCCATCCTAATACTCCGGGTAGGTCGAGTTTGGATCACCTAGCTCTGTCAGCGTGTTGCTGAACCACTCGCTTATTGTGGTGTGTTTGACCTCTTCCTTGGTTACCACGGCACCAAAGCAGCAAACGTAGCGGTGCTTCTCAGCGCCGCCCTCAACAAAAAGCATTGACCAGCCGTCCGCGAGGAGACCTTGGATGCCCCCGTAAATGTCGAAATCTTCGCTCTCATCAGTCTCTTCGTTGTATCTATAGCTCGGAATGCCCGCGCAGTCACCACCATCGAATATCAGGCCGTACAAGGTTCCGTGTTCAGCGCTTTCCTGAGAAATCACTGTGCTGTCCTCAATTGTGGTGGCCCACTCTTTGAATGCATTGTCGTCTTTCATTTTCGCGTAGCTTGTACGCGCAGTCGCATAATAATTAGCCATTATTCCTCCTCCAGCTCACAAGCATCTTGGATCTCTCCGTCCATCGAGATAGCGAACTCCTCACCCTCGGAAGCCCAGTCCATGGACCACTCATTATTCATCAAGTGTGTGTATAGGCCTTCTGTGCCCATCTTTCCGCGGTAGTTCGCGTCTTGGATGTACCTTGCTACCGCCTCTTTTAGCTCTGGGATCGTCAAGTAAACTGTTTTTAGGCTTGTCGTTCTCACTGTCCTTCTCCCCGTTCGATAGCAGCTATTATGGCCGCATGTATGACATTCTGGAATCTAGAATGGCTCCACCTTTTAAGACGCTGCCATTCCTTAAACCATTCCTTAAATTCATCGTCTACATCAAAGACAAGATTCCAAGTTCCGTCACCATTTTGGATTTCTTCTACTAAATCGAACTTGCCCTTCATCATCTTCCTCGGATAGGGAGGGGGGTTTTGCAACTATCCTTCATTGCTCCTGCACACATCACAACCCCGGCGAGATTGTCACATGATACTGGCTCGTACTCATCGACCACCCGCCCGCACACATCGCATACGGCCTCCTCCGAGCGGTCCGCTTCGTCAAGGAGAGCGTCCGTGCGCCACTTCCAGTGAACTGGATTACCCCCCATCTCGTCTTCCTCAAAAGCATACCCCTTCTCTTGTATTTCTAGCTTTATACCGCCCCTCTTTTTTGCTTGGGTGTAGCCATCGAAATGCTCTCGGAAAAGACCGGTCAGCGCCTCGTGCGCACCCCACTCTGCTTCGAGTCCGTGCTGGTGTACTGTTACTACGAAATGACCTGCTTCGTATTCTGAACCAGAAAAGACGATCCACCCGTTTGAGACTCGCCGGATGATAATGTCCGTGTCTTCAATGTTAGGTTTCATCTTTTGTAGCCTCAATGACAACATTGTGGTCACTAATGTGTTCATTAGAGACTTTACTGTTCATAATATTGTCCTTATCACGGCACGGCGGGCACAGAGTCTTAACCCAGCCTGTGTTATTTGATGTTCCCGGTGAGCCGCACTCTTCGCAGGTTCGGTAAGAAATTGCTTCTGCCATCCAAACCAATCCTTCAATAAAGTCGTCACCCCCATTATAGTAAAATCGGAGACCCCCAAACTTCTCTTTTACTTGAGTAGCCTCCACATTGACTGTGGGAGGGTCTTGATCTTTTCGTAAGTTATGCTTCAGGTGGTTCTGGATTTGATCGCACAGGGTGTCGAGGGTGTTGTACCACCCATCTCCGGTGTCGATTCCCCAACACATACAGGTTTGGGACATGGGGAGGTCTTTCTGTCGAAAGATACTGGGGTAGTCTTCAAACAGCTTGTTTTGCAGTTCAGGTTTCATCATCTTCCTTGGGTGTCCAATCCCAAGCGTAGGCTTTCTTTTCAGGAGCCCACTTGAAAGTTCCGTTGTTAAAGAAATACTCGTTAATACCGTCACGCTCTATGTCCCGCTTTGCCATTTCGATCTCCTCAAGGGTTTGCAGGCTAGCTCGGCAGAACGTGTTATATTCACCAGTCTTTCCGAGAGGGTATAACTCAACAAGCATGTTGATTTGTACGGTGTCGAAGGGGGGGTTCATCAAGGGCAACCTTAATCAATCCGTACTTCCACCCCCTATTCACTAGGTTCTACCTTCGGATTCTTTGTTAGATTCGAGAGGGTGGACCCCTTGTGCTCACCCCAGTCCTCACAGATCTCCGTCTCTCCCCACTCAATCTCGTCACCAATTTCCCAACCTAGTTGTTCCATTAGTTCATCCGGAAGCCTTATACAGAGTTCTCCCACACCACGATCTGGGTCAGCGGCATCTAGGCGCTCAACCTTTACTTTCCACATCTGCTTACCGCCCCCATGAACTTTGTTTTCCATTATCGGCAATCTTACTTTTTTCTGGGGCGGCCTAAGTGCTCTATCCCTTGCTCTTTGCCCAGCAGGGCAGTCGCATAAAATTCTTTGTACGCGCGCATCTTGGTACACCTGTCGGTAACCAAAGCCGTGGCATTTGGCGCAGTCTGCTAGTCTCATGGAGACTACTCTATCTCAGGGAACAGTGTCTCCGTAGTTATAATCCGGCCGCGTGCTCAGTGTCGCCCGACGTTACGCCCTGCCCACAGTGGGGACAAAACGGGGCCGCCGGAAGATCCGGCTCACCCGCCTCTTTCCATCGATTCACTGCGTAGGCGAAGTTACTATGGGTATTGTCCCATTTGGTTTGTGACGCCCAATACAAAAGGGCGCGGGTTTCTTGCGCTATCCCCGTCGACCGCAAGAGATCTTCCAAAGCGCACACACGCTGTTGAAGCGCTAAGGCCTGCGCACAGTTACATGGTCCGTTGTCACTCATCATTTACACTCCAGCATTGAAGCCCTCACATGCAAGACACGTTGCGACGCTGTGCCCTAGGCTCAGTGACATGCGGGGCATCTCGCATTGGCAGCGGGCATCTTCAGACAGTTCCCACCCAAAATGGGTGTATCCGTATTCATCGGATAGCCAGTCGGTAATGACTTGGAATCCTTCTTCTTTGTACTCCTCAACTAGTTGTTTTGGGATCGTTACGGTGTGAGGGCAGCCCGACTCTTTAAGAGCCTCTGCATAGTCTACGTCCTCTAACTCGGTGTCACCGAAATCCCAGTCTACTTTTATCTCCATCACTTACACTCCAGCCAGTTGTCCCCATACTTTCCTGACGTCTCCAATGGGACCGCCAAGTCAAAGTCAAAGGGATGCGCCATCAGGTCTCTGATGCGCTCGTTAAATTCTTTATCTTCTACGAACTCTTCAGGCACTTCGAACACGATCTCATCGTGAACCTGAACGACCATCTTGGCACCGGAAGCAGTGATCAATGGGTCTTCCCATATCTTGATCATGGCCATCTTTGTGATGTCTGCCGCTGTACCCTGAATTGGTGAGTTCTTAACCTTGCGCTCTGCTTGTGAGACATCGGAGGAGAAGTTTGAGCTGAGCCCAGGAACACTCCTGCGTCGGCCCAGCACTGTTGTGCAGTAGCCGTCCTCTTTTGCCTTGGCAATAGCGCGCTTGAAATACTTGGTTACCTTCGGGAATGCGGAGAAGTACTGCTTGATGAGCACCTTGGCTTCGTCAATCGAGCACCCAAGGGTACCCGCCAACTTGCCAGAGCCCTGCCCGTACATGAGGCCAAAGTTGATAGCCTTCGCGCTCTTTCTATGTTTCAGAAGAGTTATGTCGGTCGTGCTGAGCTGCTCTCCAGCATCATCGCGCGCGCGAGCATCCATGATGTCTTCATAGGACACCTTGAACATCTTGCCGGCGGTGCTGCTGTGAACATCCAGGCCGTCATTGATCGCTCCACAAAGGGTTGGGTCCTTCGAGAAGTGGGCCAATATCCGCATCTCTAGCTGCGCATAGTCTGCCGCGAACAGGCGCATTGCCTTCCCAGGAACGTACGCGCTCCTGATGTATGGCGGCTGATTCTGCAGGTTGGGCGCAGACGAGCTTAGTCTTCCTGTCCTCGCGCCGGTCTGGTTGAACGACGCGTGGATGCGCTTGTCTACGTGGATCTTGTCCAGCAGGTTGGTGATGTAGGTCCCAAGCTTCTTGTCCAGATCTCGGTACTCAAGAAGCTTTTCTGCGAACTCACATCCACCCTTGGCCCATCTGTCCAGGGTTGTCTTGTTTAGCTGCGGGTTCCCCTTATCAGTGAGTGATAACGGGGAGCGGCCCAACACGCCAAAGAAGAACGCCCCCATCTGGGCATTGCTGCTGAGGTTAACGTCAAGACGTTGCATAGCGCGGCCAAACCAGCGTTGAATCGCCAGCAGCTTGGCCTCGATCTCCGGCGCTTGCCGGAGTAGCTCGCCCTGATCGATACAGATCCCACGCCTCTCCATCTCCCAGAGCACCTTCGTAAACGGAAGCTCTGTCTCCAGGTAGTAGTCCCAGAGCGTTTTGCCCTCCCAGGCACCGGCCTTTATCTCGTTTGAGATCAGGCGCTGCCTGAGAACTATGAATAGCTTGAACGTTGCATAAGCGTCCAGGCTCGCGTAGTTGGCTACAATGTCTTGATTCTCCGGATCCAGCAGAATGTCGTGAAGCTTCCGCTTACGCATCTGCGCGCCGAAGACGCTCTTGAACGGAATCATATCGACACCGACGTACTCCTTCGACAGCGATTTCAGATCGTGCGGCGCCATATCGTCTACGAGCGCGTGCATAACCATCGTGTCGTAGACACGGTAGTGGTCTCGATTGCAGTGCCGATTCATATCGATTCCGCAGTTGAGAAGCATCCACTGGTCGAAGTTGGCGTTGTGCATCACCAGCTTCAGTTCAGGGTTTTCCAGCAGGTCCTTAAAGTACGGGAACGCCTCTGGACGAACGCAATAGCGCTCTTTGCCGTCGCTGATAGCCAGGATTACGGCCAGGTCTTTTGTTCGTGATAGGCCGGTTGTCTCTGTGTCAACGGCCAGGACTTTCTTGTCACCCAGGGCAGCTACCGCGGCGACCGCCTCATCTGGCGTCGTCACAACGATTGGCTCGGGCAAGACAGAGAACATGCTCATCAGATCCTCCAATGTAAACAGGACGCAGTCGGCGAACTCTTTGAAAAGCCACCGACTGCGTCCCTCAGAGGCGCCCCCGTCTAAGGCGCCATCCGTTATTGCCTAAGCGCCCTAGAAGGGTACTTTGTCATCACTTAGCCCCTTTGTATCGCTCTCTGTCCCATAAGGCACAGAGTGCGTATCGGGCTCACTCGGATCGTCCTGGAAGTGCCGCTCCAGGATTGTCTGCGCGCTAGCATCGAACACGTTGGGGCGGGCCAGGGTTCTGGCTTGCTCTTCCAGGTCCATGTAAGAGAAGAACTCCTTGAAGGCCATTGGTCGCGCCATCCAGTCCTTGATGCGCTCGTCGTCATTGTCGCTCGGGACAAAGTCCACGATGTCGATAAGGGTCCCCTTACTAGCAGGGCCTCCCCGTACGACCAGATCGCATTCTGAAGGATCGATCATCGTCGGATTGTCACAGCCAGCCACATACGATGTAGCGCTACCATACCCGCGCTTGCTAACGCACTCAGTCACCTGTGTTGCCTTTCCTTGGTGATCGCACGCCTGACACGCGACCTGCTCATTTCGGAGTTGTCGCTCAAGGTCTGGCCGGATTGGGTTGGTCTTGTGGTTGGCGATCTCCTCGCCACATTCCCCGCAATTATAGGCGTAGACCGAGATGGCCCCTTCCTTGCAGTTCCCACACCGCTCAGAGACAGCAGAGAGCTGCTCCATGAAGTGCTCGTACTGGTCCCCATCTCTAAGGCTCAGGTGAAGCTGTCGACCAAAGACCTTCTCATGCCCGGCGTCAGCAAGCTCAGCAGGATCGAGGCTACGCCCGAACTGGTCAGTTCCGTAGGAGCGCTTGTACTCGTAGTACGTTCCGCCGTTCTTGCTTGTCTTGGGAACCTTGTAGAAGTCCTCAAGGACAAGAACCGTCACAACGTACGTCTTACGTGCAAACAGCATCCTGTTCTGATCTTCGTAGGCGTAGAAATACAGAAGGTCTGGCACCTCCAGAATACCGTTATGTGAATTGGAGAGGATGAACCTCTTCCGGTCACCGACAGTCAGCCACTGGCCAAAGTAGGTGTGCCACAACTGACCGCTCTCTTGAGGGATGAGGCGAATCCTCGTGGGAGCCTCGTCAGCCTTGAAGTAGCGAAGCCGCATTGCCCATGAAGGTATGCGGGTCTCGGGCCGTTCAGTGAAGTTTCGCTTCGCCCTGTTTGGAAATACTTGCTGCCGCCGTGCTTTTTGGTTTTTGTAAAACTCGTGGAAATCCACTTTTTGGTTGTCATCTGACACGTTCATTTCTCCAACTGAATGGGTTAATTGCTGTTTCTATCGCATGCCTGACAGCGCCCGCAGGCAGATCGTCAGGCGATATTGGCTCGGCCGTTCTATAATTAGCCACTCGAACATCAATGCCGCATAGTCGATTAATAATCTTGTCCATGGCCTTAATGCCAGGCTCGTCGTTATCCAAAAATAGTACGACCCGGCTGGTTATTCGGGTCAATAAGAACTGCTGCTCTCTGGTCATGGATGAACCGATAAGCCCAACCACAGTCGGATAACCACTCTGCACAACCCACATAACCTGCTTGAACCCTTCGCAAACAATCACCGGCATGTCCGATTGGCCGGACATACAGTCTGCATAGAACTTATCTAGCCCCCAGAGCACCCGACCCTTCTTGAAAGAATAGTCGGACGATACCTCCAGAAGCTCGGACAAATATATCTTGTACCTGGGATAGTCGTCAACCACGGTTCTACCAGAGATACCAACCAGTTGCCCCATATGGGTTCGTATAGGGAACGTGATCCTTTTCCTGGCCCTGTCAAAACCAATATCGTACTTTTTCAGTACCGGCAGACCGAATCCGGCGTCGAGAAGTGCTTTTGGCGCGTAGTCGAACATGCCGAGAATATGGTCTGGCAACGGCGACAGCCCGCTTGACAGGTCTACGGGGATATCGCTCCTCTCTCCCGGCTTAGGGACAGCTGGGGCCAGTTGTCGCGCTTTCATCGCCAGGGACTTATCGTTGGTCAGAAGGCCAACCAGCTTGAGCAAGGACCACCCTTCCTGGCACGTATGGCAATAGCTCGATCCGAACTTTGCCTGGCTTGCGCCTATGTACACATAGAAGGATGGTTTTTGCTCGTTGCCGCTTTTATGGAACGGACAAAATGCCGCGATATTATCGCTGTTGGTCGAATACACCTGCTCTGGAAAGCGAATATGCGGACCTAGTAAATCGATGATTTCCTGTGACACACTTATTCCTCTTCCAGGTCGCTACCGATCTCATCCAGTGCCGCTGTCGCCCCCTGCCTGTATTCACTCATAAGAGATGTTGAGTTCTCTATGATGGGTACGGGCGGGGGTTGGTCCTGGCTGGGATGCTCTTCAGAGTCGTTCCCCACTGCATGTAATTGATCGTGGGCGAAGTCGAAGTTTTCAGCCGCGATGGCATGAATCGTAAACCCAGGGTCTGTGGTCTCCCTTGCTGCGGGTAAATGGACACTTATCTCTTGTCTCTTCGGGTTATAGACAAGCCGAATGCCAACATCGCAATCCATGACAGCGCCTGTGTTCATGGACAGGGACGCGGTGCCCCTGCTTTTACTGTACTTCAGTGCTGCGCGCTCGTTCTCCTGGAGGATCGCCAGCATTGGGATCTTGGTTGTCTTGCATATCTGCTTTAGCCGTCGGTTCACCACAGAGAGCTGCCGCCAGTCCAGCGCGTTAGCGCCAGCGCCGGGAAGCTCCAGCATGTATGACGAGTCAAGCAGCACGAAGTGGGGCTTGTACGTTTCGATCTTCTTGCGGATCTCGTCTGGTCCGCCAGGTGACCCATCAGCGCGGTCAGCCGTTGTGAAGATCAGGTCCCCACCGCCCTCTTTCACTTGCTCGATCCCATCCAGGAAGTTTGTAATCTCTTGTGCAGAGAGTGTTCCCTCCTTGAGCTTGGTGTAGTTGGTCCTGGAGAGGATACAGCCGACCCTGCGGCGCATTGATTTCCACAGCATCTCCTTGGAATAGACAAGGACACGCCGGCCTGTTTGCAGTAAATAGGCCGCTATTACGAGCCCAAACCACGTCTTCATGGACTTCGGCAAAGCCCACACCATTATGAAGTCACCTTCTTGTATTCCGCCTGTCGCCTTGTTCATGCGTGCCCAGGGCCAAGGCATCCCCGTCACTCCATCGGAGCTATCGATTCTTCGGATATCTTCCAGGGTCTCGTCTAGCGCGACCTCGCTGAAACTTATGTCTGTCTCAGAGAAGAGCTGCTCTTGCAGCTGTGCAAGCGCGGACGCCAGATCGGCAACAGCCGCCGCAGGGTCGGTTGTTACCGCCTGAAGATAGTCATTGACAGACTGTTCAGATTTCCGCCGCAGGTAGCCGGCGTTTACCTTGCCGCACAGGTCTTTGAAGTTCTCGATTGGCTCCGGTAGGTCGAGGTACGGGAACTGCTCTTGTAGGGATTCCTCACTCGGGACATGCCCGAAGTTGTGGGGCCTCCGATAGTGGGCGTCGATCGTTGACCAGAGCTGCTTGGACTCCATCCCCCCAAAGCAGGTGAAACGGATACCTTGCGCCTGAGCACTCTCGAAGAGATCGCTCGGATCGTTGCCTCGCACAATAGCGGCAAGCAACTGTAGCTCCCAGTTTGCTGCCATTACACGTCCTTATTCAGTATTCCTTGTGGGGGGCCTTCGGCCAAAAACTCTTCCTTTGCAGAACCTGCCAGAGAAGCCACGTGCTCTTCGATAGCCTCAATAAGCTGCTCGCTCAAAGTAGCTATTCTCTCCGAGCCCTCCTGGACCGACTCTACTCGAACATTGCCAAAAGGCTGGCCATTCATGGAGAAGCCAACGTCGGCAGCCACGGCAGGGCCACCGACGCCAGCATAGACTTCGACCTTCAGTGCAGAGACACCATTGATCCCACAATCACTCAGAGCTTTCATTGAACAACTCCGGATATAGGTTCTTTTGGATGTTGGTGGCGTGGCCGACAACGGTCCTCCCCATCACCCCGCGCGCATGCTCCCATGCCAGGTCATACGCCACCTCTTGGGCGACCTGAACAGCCTCTGCGTTTTGATCGCACTCAAGCGAAACACTTGAGAAGATCTCAACGCTGTATGGGATCTTGTCCCATTGCCCCTTCCCCCAATAGACAGCATCGCTGACTTTTGTGCTTACGCTACTTGTGATCTTGGCAGAGGCGTCAGCGCCTTCCCTGGACCGCTTGGTAAGCTCACGCATCAATTTAGTTCTGTGTTCGTCAGACAATTGTATCTCCTCCTCAAATCGCTCGGTTTTCTCGTGCGGTGTGCCGGAAGGGCTCTCTTTCCATGAGCACCTAATAAATGTAGACATGGAGGCGTACGCATTAGCGTACGCCTCCACATGAGCGTTACTGCTCATGCTGTGAGGTTAAACTCGCCGGGACCGTCAATCTTGACGACCGGCTTGCCCTCTTGGCGTGCATCGCTGATCTCGTTGAACTCGATCTCACCGCTTTTAAGCAGCTCACTGATCTTGGCGGAACTCACCTTTACGACGCCCGGCATACGGAGTACGTGGTCAGGCAACATGGCGGGGTCGTAGCTCAACCGAGTAGACGGCCTTGAGCGGGTCCACTGCCCGATACGCTCAGTTTCTGTCGCCGCCTCGATGGCCCGAACAGCCTTCTTTGCAAGCTCTCTGGCCGTGTTATGTCTCTCGATAAGAGCACGCAAGTTGCCGAAACTCAGCCCCGACTTACCTGCGTTATTGAGAACGATATCTACGTCCTCCATGTGCTCCTCTACCGCGCGACGGGCGAGGACAAACTCTTTATTCTTACGCTCTGCAGCGCGCCGTTGCGCCGTGTATTCATCCGACATATTTGTTTTCCTCTCTTGTTGCTGCAAGTGTCTTGGCGATAGCTATTGCCTCGCCTATATGGTCAATGGACTTATTCCAAATTAGGGCTGACTTTTGATTCCGTATCAGGTGCGTCATCGAGTGGGTAACCATCGTTGGGACCGGGTAGCTCACCAGGTCACCCCCGATGAACGATTCAAGAACACGGCCGACGTTGCTGCTGAATGTCGGGGCTGTCTTCTCATGCAGGCTCTTGAGCGCATTGGCGCCGCAAGCGACGATGACCTCTGGCTGAACCAGATGGACCTCCCCATGCACTCTTGCACGGCAAGCGTGCAACTCACTTATCTTCGGCAGGGCCAGCATGCCCGGACCGCTCCAACTCTCAGACGCCTTTGGTGGACACAGGACGACATAGCTGTACCAGAAGCTGTGCTTGTCGTGGCCAAGGTGGTTGATGAGGTTCAATAGAACCCCGCCCTCCTGGCCTTCCAACACGTTGCCGCTTAGCGACGCCCTATGACTAACACGGTCAAGCAGGAACACCACGTCTGCATTCGGGTCCCCTGTCCCCCGAATGAGCCGTTTCCTGTTTTGATGAAGTCCACATGCCGTACAATTTCTATAGCCGTAAAATAGGTTATCTATTCCATCCGACGATTTCGAATGCTCCGCCATTTTCTCTGATCTTCCTCCGCAAACTTTTACACATGCCGTGCGCAGGGCCCACGCGGAAGTCATCGAGGATGACAACCAGCGGCTCCCGCTTTCCTGAGCTACTTCTTTCTATTCTTCCTTTACCTTGTTGAAACGCTCCCCATGCTTTGAACGGGGTAGCGAATATGAGGGTGTCTAGCTCTGGAGCATCTAGACCCTCTTTAGCTACACCAAAGGTCGCGAAGGTTACATCGGATTCTCTAATAATATCCGCCCTTCGTTTCCCTGGCGTAGCGCTGGTCACAACCCCTACTGTATATCCATCAGTACGAAGCTGGCAAGCGCAAAGTTCCTCAAGGGTTTCAGGGTGTTCCTTCGAGTGTACCAGCACCAGCACCTTTCGTTCGGCGGACAGTGCGGAGCGAACGGTATCCGCGATTGCGTGGTTTCTGTCATCAAGGGTCGCCATGTGCTTGTACATTTTCCCAGCAGAGAACTCGCCTGTACAGTCCAAGATCCTCGCATCGCCCTCATCAATCTGCGTGTCGACCCGCTTGAAGTAGATCGTCGCGGGCCTGTCGCCTTTGAGATCAGTATGGAAGATCTTCCCTATATGCGAGTAATAGACATCCTCCAGACCGTCTTCCCTGTTGGGGGTGGCGGTCAGGCCAAACCTGTTGCCGTAAAATAACGGCGCAGTGAGGCAGAACTTGGAGGCGGACAGGTGATGTACCTCGTCAAAAATAACAGTCCCGAAACGGGCCCTGACGTCCATCGGGATGCCACCTGCTCTGTTTGACAGGGTTTGGATCATGGCCAGCACAAGCGGCCGATCGTACTGTTCCTTCTTTCCCTGAACGATGCCGATATCATCATCGCTGAGGCCGAGAAACTGCGCAGCGCGCTCCCGCCACTGCTCCACCAATCCAGTGTTATTAACGATGACTATTGCTGGGTAATTCCGTTGGGCGATCTTCTTGAGCGCCATGACGGTCTTGCCCTTGCCACAGGCCAGGTTTAGTACACCGCAGTCTGCCCTGGAGAAGCTGTTCCACGCATCCACCTGCCCTGGGTCGCGCGGGACAATGTTCTCGTGACTCATGAATCCAGCATCCATATATTCTGGACGCGGTTGGAGTATTGGTAGGGGCAACTTACGCCGCTCCAGCTCTTCGATAGGGAACAGGTGTCGCGGTACGGTCACGTGCCAGGGTTGCGCCTTTGCGAGCGGAATGAGGTTCTCAGTGCCCGATCTCTTGTCGCTGTGTATTACCGACGTCAGGCGCAGGAACATCTCTTTGTTTCTTATTTCCTCGTTCGGGATCCAGATATCTGCCGACACGCACGCCAGTCCTTTTATCTGCTCACCCCCATCTAGTTCTGGAAAATATTGTTGACCGTCACTTGTTAGAATTGTCACTCCTCCCCCAGTATACCTTCTATTTTTTGCCGTATATAGAACTCGAAGCTCTCAGTCCGCCTGTCCTCCTCGAACTGGTCGAAGAAAAGATTGACAAGCTGGTCTACTCGGTCCTTATCAACACTGTTATTATCTTTAATATGCCGTCGCAGCTCCTTTGTGGCAGCTACGCCATAGGAGCGTTTTTTAGGTGCCGCTCGCTCTTCCCTTGCCTGGCAGATGCTGCTGATTATGCCCTTAGCCTCTTCCGAATCCACGCTTACACTCAGGGTATCGAAGATCCTCAGCAGTGATTCATTGGTCGGGATGGCACGCCCGGTCTCGTACGCCCTCACCGTCTCACGGGAGAGGCTGGTCAGGGCCGCAAAGCCTCGGCTAGACCCGAAGCCTCTGTTGACCCGAAGATCAACGAGAAGCTGTGAGAATCGGGGAGATGCCATTTACTACCCCTCCTCTTCTTCTGCATCGTTGGCAGTGTCGTCAGCTTGTTCATCTGGAGGGCCGAGTTGAACCTTTGGGATGTCGATTGTCAACCTCCACGGGGGGCGGTTGTTATTTTTAGTCAGCTGATCGGCCACTGCGCGCAGCGCCGCGCTGCCCGCCTTGACTAATACGTCTCTCAGGTCTATGGCTGTACTAGTTTTTCTAGGAACTTCCATTTCCAATGTATACGACTTATCATTACTCATCATGCGCCTCCTGGCTAGCAGATTGGGGACCAGTTTGCTTATACCGAAAATTCTGTCGCCCTTGTGGAGAACACCATGAACAAACTTGCTAAGGTCTTGGATCACTACGATGATGGTGGTCTCCTTTTGAGAAAACTGTTTGCTGAGCGTGGGATGCCATCAGTCATCAAGACTGCTGCTGACCTGTCCAACAACACGAGAAAGAACGACACGGACTATGCGGTCTGTGTTGGTACGTCGTCGGGCAGGCAGTTCCGGTACCCCTGCACTGACGCCGGCAACACGCTTGCGTCTGCTGTCTACTTCGGCGAGTACGGAGACAGCCTCCCTGACGACATCAGAAAAGAGGCGGCTACTCGGCTTAATGGGGCGTTGGCTTCATTCGGATTTACCCCCCCAGACGAGCTGACGAAGACCGCCGCTATGGAGTTGGGGTTCAGTGGGGAAGGGGACGACATGGCCCTTGAGAAGCTGTTTGGCTTCGCCGGCAAGGACGATCCCTTTGAGATCGTGGAGGACGCTTTTAACAACTGCAGCCCCCGCGGGAAGCGCCGGATTATGATGCAGGTCAAGGAGGCGGGGCTTGCTGATGAGACCTTTTCAAGAGAGCTTATGGATTACAGCAGAGACGAGGTCGGCAGTGACTTCGAGATGGCGCTGGACACGCGAAAGTTGTGTGCTATAGACCCTGAAGCGACTGATGAGCTGAGCGCGCTAAAGGAGAAGAAGGCTTCCGTGAGTCCCGATGACCTCGCTGCTGAACTGGCTGCATTCGACGTAAGGCACGGAATTACGCACTTGTACGGTAGCGTGATCCCAGACCCCTATGCGTCCGTTTTGGGAACTAGCATCGAGAAGAGCGCATCCGTCTCCCGCCCTGTTGAGATCGATGGGCGGGAATACGACAACGAGACCATCAGCGCGTTCGCAGAGAACAGCGCAGATCGCGTCACTGGTGCCTTCGGTGATGACTTCACGGAGCAGTTCCTGTCAGACCCGTCTGGCGTACTGTCGAGCCTGCCGATCACACATAAACAGGCAATTGCTCGGATGATTGATGAAAGCTAAGACTGGCGAAGTCCCTTCGGATGGGCCGCAAACGCCAAAGCACGCGTTTACCAACAAGGACACCCATCCGCTTGTCCTCGACCTTCTTCTGATCAAGGAGTTCGGACCAGACTATCTGGGGTGGGAGCCCGAGACGCTGTGGCTCGAAATAGGGCGGAACTGGGGAGTAGCGACGGCAGAGAGCAGCAGAAACAAGATCCAAGCAATGAGAACGTGTCATGTCTCAGACCAGCCGTATACGTCGTGGGGTGTATTCGAGAAGGTGGCTGGTGGCCTGATGGGGATGAGCCCAAAGTTTGATCTCATACAGCGAGCCACTCCGCACAGGGCCGCAGCAGCGCTGGAGATTATGTCTCAGGCCAGGGATAACCGGCCTGTCTCAGACCAGGTCTACAAGTACATCGCCGCCTGTCTGTTGGACGCAGGCATGGTCTACGGGCCTGGGCCGCTTGAGCCGTGCAATAAACACATGACCAAGTTTGTGGGCGCCGATCTCCAGAAGAGCGTAAAGAGCGCTATCTCTGCAGGCAGAACACCGACCTTCGATGGCGCCAATAGCTCCGATGTCCAAGTCATGAAATCGCTGTCTGTCAAAGACTTCATCGAATACGTATCCAGGCTCCTTCTCATGCAGCTGAAGAGGCTTATCAACTAGGGGAAGCAAATGCCTGTTCCGATGCTTGAGTCAACGAAGACGCGGTCAAAGACGGTTGGCAAGCCAGAAGGCTTCTATCCAAGTCCGTTCTTCGATATAGCGAAGAACTATATGCCCAAGACCATCAAGGAGACCTTCTCCTGGTGTACGTACTATCAGCTGACCAATCCGCTCATCAGCGCGGTGACAAACAAGCTGGCGACATACCCGATCACAGACCTCATCTATGAGGACGATAACGAGGGTGTTGTCGCTGTGTACAGGGACCTGTTTGAGAACCAGTTTCTCCTCAGAACGTTCCTCGTAGAGACAAATCTCGACCGCTACACCTATGGGAACAGCTTTGTTTCCGTGTCTTTCCCATTCACAAAGATGCTGAAGTGTAAGGGGTGTGGCGAAGAGGCCCCCGCCAGAGAATCTGGCTACAAGTGGAAGAAGTTCGAGTTTCACCTGGAGTGCAAGGAGTGCGGACATTCCGGCACAGCGACAGCCAAAGACGACCCCATAAAGTCTTACAAGCAGATCAGGCTGATCAGGTGGAACCCGCGCAGTATTACGGTGAAATACAACGAGATCACCGGCCGGTACCAGTACTTCTACGAGATGCCGCGGCACTTGAAAAACGACATCATGCTGGGCCGTCCCTCGGTCATTGAGACGATTCCGCAGACGTTCATTGATGCGATCAGAAAGAAAAAAGCCATTATGCTTGATTCTGGTAAGATCTTTCACGCGCGCCGCGCGTCTATATCAAGGAGCCCGTCAGATAGTGGGTGGGGGGCCCCGCTAATCCTGCCTGTCTTGAAGGACATCTTCTTCTTGCAGGTCTTGCGGAAGGCCCAGGAAGCCGTCGCGATGGAGCACATTGTGCCCATGCGTGTTGTGTTCCCGCAGATCACAACCGACGCGAACAACCCGTATACGACCATCAACCTCAAAGACTGGCAGAAAGAGGTCCAGACCCAGATCAAGCTCTGGCGAACGGACAACAACCACATCCCCGTGATGCCAGTCCCAATCGGCTACCAGATGATTGGGGGACAGGGGAGGTCGCTGCTACTTCACCAGGAAGTGCGGATCTATAGTGACCAGATCATTGCCGGTATGGGCGTCCCGACAGGCTTCTTCTATGGCGAGGCACAGTACTCAGGCGCATCCGTTAATCTCCGCGCTCTTGAAAACGAGTTCCTTGGGAACCGGCAGGACATGCTCAGGCTGGTTGAGTTCATTGCCGGCCGGGTAGCCTCGTTTTTGGATCTGCCAGAGATAAGGCTCAAGTTCAAGCCATTCAAGATGGCTGACGACATCCAGCGCGCAGCCTTTGATATGAACCTGGCTAATGCGGGCATGATCAGCCGGCAGTCCTTCCTGCAAAGCAGGGACTACGAGTATTCGGCCGAGCAAGAGCTAATAAAAAAAGAGACGGACACGTTCAACAAGCAACAGCGAGAAAACCAGCTCAAGCAGGCAGAGTCCCAGGGAGAGGCGCAGCTTATTGCGACCAAGTACCAGATTCAGGGCCAGACAATGCAGGCCGAGTATCAGCAGCAGATGCAGCCTCAAGGCGGTCCTCCTCAAGGCGGTCCTCCTCAAGGCGGTCCTCCTCAAGGCGGTCCTCCTCAAGGCGGTCCTCCCGGAGGCCCACCCCCCGGTGGCCCACCCCCCGACTCCCCTTCTGGGGGTGGCCCACCACCTTCTCCCGAACAAGGACCTCCCCCGCAGGGGCAGCCGGAGGTCGGGGCAGGGTCGAGCCCACAAGCGCCAATGCCACAAGGAGGAGCAGAGCAGAGCCCAATTAATGCGCAGAATGGCGGCAGTATGGTAGATCTCTTCGCCCAGGCAAAGCAGCTTACGGCACAGCTAAAAGCAATGGGCGAAGTTGACAGATATAGGGCGCTGGCGCAGTTACGCGCCAGCAACCCTGATCTATACATGTTAGTTAACCAAGCCCTATCAGGCAGTGGCCGAGCAATGCGGCCACTTCCAGAGATACTTCCGCCGCGCGCCGGCCCAGAAAATCAAAGTATCTAGTCGGTTGTTGTTGGCCTACTTTCCGGGGTCTAGGCTCTCCTCTACCGCGTCGTCGAAATCCGACAACGATGAATCACACACAAGGTAAGGGAGACGGCTGCAATGTTGATAGTCAGGCATGATAACTCCTTTGCTAGATGCCTAGAGCGTGTTCGCTCCTTCATAGTTCTTATACCCGAAAATGCTTTTGTAATAGCCGGAGGCGTAAATGTCGATTCTGGACCCAGAGAGGGCAATGCAGGCCCTCGAAGAAGGGACCGTACGCAGCGTCGATACCTTTTTCCCACTAGTAGGTAAATCCCATACCCTAGTGGCAAAGAGCATCTATCCAGACAAGGGTAGAGACATAGACGACATCGCGAGTCAAAAGAGAGCGCGGCTGCGCGGACGCACGTGGTCAACAGGCATATACGGCGACTTTGACCTGGTTGATAACTCCTCTGGCAAGGTCATTGACTCTGTAAAGAAGATGAAGCTGCTGAGCCTCCCGAAGATGACGAGGAGGTTTAGCTACATTGTCGATGGGACAGAGTATCAGGCAGACCACCAGTGGCGACTAAAGTCAGGGGCCTACGCCAGAGTAAAGGCAAACGGCGAGCTTGAGACACAGTTCAATCTCGCACGCGGGCGAGGGTTCAGGCTGGACTTTGCGCCAGGGAAGAAGTCATTTTCGCTCAAGTATGGCACCACAAACGTCCCACTCCTACCCGTTCTGCAGGCACTCGGCGTAAAAGACGAAGACGTGAGATCGGCCTGGGGGGCGAGCCTGTATGCAGCCGCTGCTGTGTCAAAAAAGCGCGGCGGAATGGCTCGACTAGCCAAGATTCTGGACCGAAAGTCTGACCCAAAGTCAGATGCAGACGCAGCTGTAGTCATCAAAGACGCTCTGGCCGAGACTGAATTAAGTCCAGACACAACCAAGATTACCCTCGGCCAAGCGTTCAAATCCGTTACCGGCGGAGCGCTCTTGGCGGCAGCCAATAAGCTTCTCGGGATAAGCCGGGGCACCGAGGAACCGGATAATAGAGACTCTCTGAGGTTCAAAGAGCTGTGGGGCACACAAGACCACATCCCAGAAAGGCTCCTGAACTCCAAACGGCGTATTGGCTATAAGCTCCGCAATAACCTGGATAGGAGGGATTCGGTCAAGGCAATAGTGACACCAGACATATTCAACGTGCCGGTGAAGGCATTTTTCACGTCTACGTCACTATCTCAGCAATCGTCACAGGTAAACCCGGTCGACATGGTTGGTGGGTTCCTCAGGACAACCATTATGGGTCAGGGCGGTATCTCGAATGAGCAGGCCGTGTCTGAGGACGCCAAGCTGATCGATTCCAGTCATCTCGGCTTCATAGACCCTGTCCACACGCCAGAGGGGAAGCGGTCTGGAATCAGCAGCCACTTAACTCTGGGTGTTAGCAAAGACGGCGTGAACCCAACCATTCGCGTGTACGACGTCAAGAATAAGAAGTTCGTCCAAATGTCACCCACCGGCCTGGCGGGAAAAGCCTTGGCGTTCCCCGATCAATACGACTTCAAAAAGGGCATCCCCACGCCACGCAAAAAGACAGTAACCGTGGTGAGGAAAGACGGCGGAGATCCAGAGAATGTGCTCGCAGTGGACGTGGACTACGTCCTTCAATCCTCAAAACAGCTGTTCTCTATTACGGCCAATCTTGTGCCCTTCCTGCCGTCCGATCAGGCCAACAGGGCCGGGATGGCTACGCGACACATGGAGCAATCGGTGTCCCTCAAGCACAGAGAGGCGCCGCTTGTCCAGGTGGCTTCTGGTAATCCCAGTGAGCACCTCGACACTTGGGAAAAGATCGTTGGTCGACTGAACTCCCACAACAGTCCCGTTAGTGGTGTGGTCGAGAGCGTATCCTCGCAACGGATCGTCGTGACGGACAAGTCTGGCGAAAAGCACACAATCCAGCTGTATGACGCGTTCCCTCTTAATGAGAAGAAGGCGTTTATTAGCAGCGCTGCCACAGTCAAAAAAGGCGACACAGTCAAAAAAGGCGAGATTGTCGCCGACACGAACTTCACGAAGGGCGGCACACTGGCCCTCGGCGTGAACCTCAATATTGGCTATCTTCCGTAT
>Ga0209501_10001621_pt1 | contig 24608 bp, 23 predicted proteins | sample ArcticOcean_MG_C_4_FD_187434 | JGI IMG/M metagenome (GOLD analysis project Ga0209501, IMG submission 187434) | Marine microbial communities from western Arctic Ocean - ArcticOcean_MG_CB4_134 (SPAdes) (version 2) | ecosystem: Environmental > Aquatic > Marine > Oceanic | place: Arctic Ocean...
CGGCGAGGGCGACGATATCGCCGGCGCCGGCCGCGTCGATGGACTGGCGCTCCAATCCCCGGAAGGCCATGATCTTGGTGATGCGGGTTTCTTCCAGCACCGCTCCATCGCGGCTCAAGGAACGCACGGTCTGATTGGCGTGCACGGTTCCGGCCGCAATTTTTCCGGTCAGCACGCGCCCCAAATAGGGATCAGCCTCCAGCGTTGTCGCCAGCATGCGAAACGCGCCATCCGGCTCCACTTCGGGCGGCGCAACGTGATCGATGACCAGATCGAACAGCGGGTTAAGATCGTCTTTGGGGCCATCGGGTTCGGTCGCCGCCCATCCTTGCTTGGCGCTGGCATAAAGGACCGGGAAATCCAGCTGGTTTTCGTCGGAATCGAGGGCCACGAACAGATCGAATATCTCATCCAGGACGTCGCCGGCGCGCTGGTCGGGGCGGTCCACCTTGTTGATGACGACAATCGGGCGGAGCCCCAATGCCAGGGCCTTGCCGGTGACGAACTTGGTTTGCGGCATCGGTCCCTCGGCGGCGTCGACCAACAGGATCACGCCATCGACCATGGTCAATATACGCTCCACCTCACCGCCGAAATCGGCATGGCCGGGGGTATCGATAATATTGATGCGTTTATCCTTCCAAGCCACCGAGGTGCACTTGGCCAATATAGTGATGCCGCGCTCGCGTTCGATATCGCCCGAATCCAGCGCCCGTTCGGCAACATTTTGGTTGTCCCGAAAGAGGCCCGATTGGCGCAACAGTCCATCGACCAATGTGGTCTTGCCATGGTCCACATGGGCAATGATCGCGATATTGCGGAGCATGTCAGCTTCGCCGCTCATGAATATTCCATTCTTCTGGTATGGGATCAGGCGGCGGACTATAGCGATGGCGGCGCACTTCACAAGCGCTTCATGATATTTCCCGGGCCCTGAAAATTAGTTTTGCCCGGCGGGCTTGAAATTTGGCGGTCGCATTTCAATATCTATGGAGGGAACCCGTATCTGTGTGGTGATGGCTTTGCGCCATATTCGAAATAAAGGACCGTAAACGCGATGAATAATGAATTGACAGTCCAGCGTGGCGCTGAGCTTGCAACGTCCGATGAAATCGATTCCGAGGATTTTGTAACCTTCCGTACCGGCGGGCAGCTTTTCGGCGTTTCGATCCAAAAGGTTCGCGATATTCTCAATCTCGATAAAATCGCGTCGATCCCGCTGGCCCCGCGCCAGGTGCGCGGCTCGATCAACCTGCGCGGCCATATCGTGACCGTCATCAATGTGCGCATCTGTCTTGGCATGCTCGATTATGAGCCGGTGAAAGATCAAGTATTCGAATCCGAAAGCGAAAGCGAAAGCGAAGGCGAGGCCGATGGCAATGACCAAGCCGCCGCCGCCGCCGAAGTCACCCATGTGGGCGTGACCGTGGAATACGGGACCGATCTTTACACCTTGCTGGTCGATGAAATCGGCGAGGTCATCACCGTCGCCACCCGCGACAAAGAAGCGGTGCCGACGACGCTGGAATCGGCCTGGACCAAGTTTGCCCGCAACGTCATTCAGCTTGATGGCGAGTTGCTGGTGATATTGGATTCCGACAAGCTGGTCGATCCCGAAACACACAAGTAACGCGCCTTAAAAGCGCCGCCCCTCACATTACAAATAATTGTCCGGCGCTATTTACCGAACAGGTTCTTGAGCGCGCCGGTGGCGCTTTTGGCGCCGTCTTCCAGGGACTTGGTGGCGCCCGAGGCGCCTTCGGTGACGGCTTTCAATGTTTCCGACGCGGCCCCCGAGGTGCCGCCGGTGATCGCCTTCAGCGCATCCTTCGCGCCGCCGCCCAATTTCGAAAACATATCGGTCGCCAGCTTGGTCAGATCGCCGGTCATGGCGGTGACGATGGCGTCCTGCACCTTGGGGATCAAAACCGCCGCGATCTCCGCCGGCGGCAGGCCGTTTTCCTTTTTGCCGATATTGTCGAGGGAAATCGAGAAGGCCGGCAACGCGGTATCCATTTTTAGCCCATCGTGCGCAACGGCGCGCACTTTAACGTCGGTCATGCGGAATTTCTCGATGATCAGTTGGGGCCTTCCTTAGACCCGGAAGATTTTGCCGCCTCGCCGCCGCCGGACGCCTTGCCGCCGGATGCGCCGCCGCCTTGGGCCTTGATGAAGGCGTCCACGTTGTTCTGGATGGCAATGAAGTTGGAGGTTTTCAAGGATTCCTGGATCGAGGCGCTGGCGCTCAACGGGTTGAAGCTGAATTTTTTAAACTCGGCGATGACGCTCGGCGCGTTGATCATAATTTCCTTGATGACGATGGTATCGGAGCCGATGGTGCTGGTATCGATCTTGACGCCGATATTGCCAAGCTGAAAGGCGTGCGGCGTCGTAAAGCCGGCCGGGTTACCGATTTTTAGCCCCTCCAGCGCCGCCTCGCCCGAGGTCAGCGACAAATCCACTTTCGCCAGCTTCACCTCGGCCTTGGTCAATTGGGGGCCGAGCTCTTCGACCGTGGTTTTGATGATGTCGCCGGCGAACACAAAGACGCCGATAATGCCGGCGATGACAATGACGAGAACCACGCCGACGATGCCGGTAACGATCTTCACGGGTTTGCTGGCCATTGTTTTTCCCCTGTTCCACTGGTTGCAATTGTTATGGGGACAGTATCAACAATCCTCGGCCCTGGCGGCAATACCTATTTAACTACTCACACAACCGAGTTTTCGCGGGTCTTCAGGAAGCGGATGTCGGGCCAGTCCTCGCCGGCCCGGTTCAGATGCCAGGCGTTGCGCGCCAGGAACACCGGCGCGCCGTCATGGTCCCCGGCCATCGCCGATTGATTGGCGTCGGTGAAGGCTTTCAATTGGCGTGCATCGTTGGCTTCCACCCAGCGGGCGGTCATGATGGCGGTGGCTTCAAAGTGCACCGGAACGTCGTATTCGGTGCGGATGCGGTCGGCCATCACTTCGAACTGCAGCCCGCCGACGACGCCGACGATCATTTCTGCCCCGATGAGCGGCTTGAACACCTGCGCCGCGCCTTCTTCGGCCAGTTGTTGCAGGGCGCGGCCCAGATGCTTGGCGCGCATGGGATCATGGGCGCGCACCGATTGCAAAAGCTCGGGCGCAAAGGACGGGATGCCGGTAACGTGTAACTCCTCGCCCTCGGTCAAGGTGTCGCCGATGCGCAAATTGCCGTGGTTGGGCACGCCGATGATGTCGCCGGCCCAGGCTTCCTCCGCGGTTGCTCGGTTTTGCGCCAGGAACAGGACCGGATTGTTGAGGGCAAAGGGCTTGCCGTGACGCACATGGTGCAATTTCATGCCGCGCTTGAAATGGCCCGAGGCGAGGCGCACGAAGGCGATCCGGTCCCGGTGTTTGGGGTCCATGTTGGCTTGAATTTTGAACACGAAACCGCTGACTTTTTCTTCGCCCGGCTCGATTGTGCGCTCGGCGCAGTTTTGCGGGCGCGGCGGCGGCGCATATCGGACCAGCCCTTGCAGCAATTCGCGCACCCCGAAATTGTTGATGGCGCTGCCGAAATAGACCGGGCTCAAATGACCGGCCCGGTAGTCCTCCAGATCGAACTCCTGGCAGAGGCCGCGCGCCATCTCCACATCGCCGCGCAATTGCTTGGCGGCGTAGTCGGGCAGGTGCTCATCCAATTGCGGATCATCCAATCCCCTGCAGGCAACAATGGTTTCGGCTTCATCCTGAGCTGCGCCGGACGCGTGGCCCTTGGGCGCCATCAAAAGGCGGTCGTTCAGAATATCGAAACAGCCGAGGAAATCCCGGCCCATGCCGATCGGCCAGCTCGCCGGCGTCACGTCGAGGGCCAGGGTTTGTTCGATCTCGTCCAAAAGATCGAACGAATCCCGGGCTTCGCGGTCCATTTTATTGATAAACGTGACGATCGGAATATCGCGCAGCCGGCACACCTCGAACAATTTTCGGGTCTGGTTTTCGATGCCCTTGGCGGCGTCGATAACCATCACGGCGCTGTCGACGGCGGTCAGCGTCCGGTAGGTGTCTTCGGAGAAATCTTCGTGGCCGGGGGTATCCAACAGATTGAAAAGGCAGCCGTCATATTCGTAAGTCATCACCGAAGAGGCGACCGATATGCCGCGCTCGCGCTCGACCTTCATCCAATCGGAATGGGCGCGCCTGCTCTCGCCCCTGGCCTTGACGGCGCCGGCCTGTTGAATTGCGCCACCGAACAACAAGAGCTTTTCGGTCAGCGTCGTTTTACCGGCGTCCGGGTGCGAAATAATGGCAAAGGTTCGCCTGGCGGCGATGGCATCGTTTAATTCTGGCATAGATATTCAATATGGAAGATTTAACGTCCCGCGCAAGCGCCCATCAATGACGGCTGCGGCGGTCCATGAATGTGTAGCGGCTTTGCGAGGTGACGGATATGTCGATGTCTTCGCCGTCGCGGCGGAGATTGATGACAATCTCGGCGCCAGCCTCACCGGCGCCCCAAATCAGGCGGTACATATCGGCGAGCGACGCGGCGCTCTCGTCATTGATGCCGGTGATCAGATCGCTGGGCTCGACGCCGGCGGAATCGGACGGCCCGTCGGGGATGGTTCCCGATACGAACAGGCGGCCCATGGCCTCGGCCGTATACATGCCAAGCCAGGGGCGCATAGGGCCCTGGGCGCGGCCCATCGAAATCAGATCATCATAAATGGGCTGTAACAGATCGATGGGAACGAACATGTTGCCCTGGCTGTCTTTTTTGCCGCGCTCGGCATCGTTAACCCAGAGCGAGCCGACGCCGGCCAGCTTGCCGTCGCTGCGGATCAGGGCGGCGCCGGACCAATTGGGATGGATCGGGGTCGTGAAGATGGCCCGCTCCAGCATATATTCCCAGGAGCCCGCAAACTCGCGCCGGGACGCGACGGTGCCGGCGATGGCATGCTGGGCGGTGCCGTAGGGCGCGATGATGACCGGCTCTTTTTCATCCAGATCATCGGCCCTGCCCATGGGCAGGGTGGGCAGATCGAGGGGCTGCAAAGCGTGGATGATGGCCATGCCGGTCTCGTGGCTGTAGCCGACCAGCTCGGCCTCGACCTCCTGGCCGCCGCGCCCATTGAGGACAATGCGGCTGGCATCGACCACCAGATAGCCGATGGTGAGGATGAAATTATCGTCGTGAATTTTGATGCCGTTGCCCTGGCGCTCGGTGCCGAGGGTGCGCGCGCTGAAGGCTTCTTCCGGCACTTCGGCTGAAAGCCTGAGGACGCAGGCCAGGGCGTTTTCCAGATCGAACGAGAGCTCTTCCGCCTTGGGGTGCGGCGCAAGCTTCAAGGTCGGGTCGAGCAGATGTAGGAGCCCGCTTGGGCGGTGGCCGTTGGCGCGTTCAATAGGAGGCATAAATTACAAAACTCAGCTTTGATTTCGGATGGTGGGATCGGCCCCACACTAGCCGCTCGATAGCCAATCTGGCCAGCGCAATTTTACGCCTTTTGGGCCCGCCGTCTCAACTGGAAGGCGGGGTCAGCCCGGCGCTACCCGACGCGCCTTGCAATTTGGATTCCCGGCGCACGATATAGCTGGTCGCGCCGACGATCACGGCGGCGCCGATCCAGGTCCACATCCCCGGAAATTCGGAAAATACCAAATAGCCGATAATCGCCGCCCACAACAGTCGCACATAGGTAAACGGCTCCAGCGAGGAAACTTCCACATGGGTGATGGCGCGCACCATTGTGATGTGGCCGAGCGCCGCCAATATGCCGACCACCGCCAGCCAGCCCAGTTGCGTCCATGTGGGCGTGGTCCAGAAAAACAGCGCCAATATGAAGGACAGGGGGGTTTGCAGGATGGCCACCCAGGCGCTGCAGGTGATGGCACTGTCCCATTTGGATAGATGCTTGGCGAACAGCTTGGTGCCGGCGCTGAAAACACCCGACATGATGACGAACATGAAACCGATATTGAGGGTCTCGAAGCCGGGCCGGATGATGATCAGCGCGCCCAAGACACCAAAGCCGATGGCTGCCCAGCGCCGCACTTTCATGGCTTCGCCCAGAAACAAGGCGGCGCCGATGGTCAGGAACAAGGGCGCCGATAGCCCGAGCGCGGCGGCGTCGGCGATAGGGATCAGCGCCAGCGCCATATACCAGGTGGATAACGACGCCACGTTGATGAACGAGCGGGCCACGTGCAGGCGAAATTTTTCGGTTCGCAATGTGCCGATGCTGATACGCATCAACAGCGGCACATAAAACAGGGCCGAAAAGAAGTTTGAGAAAAAGGCGATAACCAGCGGGTGCAGATCACCGCCCAGATGGCGGACAATGGCGTGGCTTGCCGTAAACACCAGCGCGCTGGTGATGGTAAAGCCGGCGGCGACGGGAAAGGATTCAGCGAACGGCACGCCGCCGCCGCTTGCCGAGCCGTTTGCGGAATTGGGCATGGGCCGGATTACTGGCCGCGCCGCCAAGTGTCAAGCTGGCGCGGGCTCAACCAAATTTATTTAGAACGCGTAGCGGGCGCCGAACATGAAATTATGGCTGGAATATTCGAAGGTGACCGGATCGCCGCTGGCGTCCTGCAGTTCCGGATCGAACGTATTGAAAAAGCGGTAGGACGCTTCCAGAGTGATTCTATCATCGAGGGGCATGGTTACGCCGGCGCCGAACTGCATGGCGAAAACGAAATCGTCGGAATTATAGAGAGCCACGCCGGACGAATTGACGCCGTCCAGGAACACGCCGGAGACGCCGACGCCGGCGAAAACATAGGGCGTCAGCAACGATTGCGGCGGCAATTCCATCACCAGATTGCCCATCCCGGAATAGGTAATCAGGTTGCCGGTGACGTTGCCGGTGCTGATGGATTGGGCATTGGCGGTGCCGATTACGGATTTCACCGACGAATTGGTGTAGATGAATTCCGCTTCGGCGCGAAAGCCGTTTTTCAGATCGATGCCGACGGCGGCGGCGCCATTGAAACCGGCGTCAAATTCCATTGTGTTGGTATTGCCGCTTCCGGTCATTTCCGCTTCGCGGGCAAAGATGCCGCCGAGCAAGGCGCGCCCATAGAACAATTTGTCGATCGCCTGGGCGGCCTGATCCAGGGTGCGGATCGGTTGCTGCGGCGTTACCACACCGGGCGGAAGCTGGCCGGGGAATGGCTGTGCGCCGGGCTGGCGCGGGAACGGTTGGCCCTGCGCCGGAATTTGCCGGGGATATTGCGGCGACGCCTGGCGCGGGCGTTGCGCCGGAACCTGATAGGGCAGGCGCGGCGGCGGCAGACGCCTCTGCGCCATCTCCACCGCCGCCAGTTGACTGGTTGCGGGCGGCAATTGATCATTGCCGACAATAGATGCGCCGACCAATTGGTGATAATTTGAGGGCGGCGAAACCGGCGGCGCGGGTCTCAGCCGGGCGGTAGGCGCGGCCGCTTTCGTGGCAACCGCGTCGATAACCAGCCGGTAGCCGCGCTTGCCCTTGGGCGGCACCAGGAACGGACGCTCGATACGGACCGGGCGCTTCATGAACAGCGAAAGCCGGCCGCCGCCGCTTTCCGATGGCGTATAGAGAAAATCGCTCAGCAGGGCGCGGGCGTGGCGCTTGGCAAAGGCGCCGGCCTTCCAGACCGAGGCGGGCATGTTTATGACCACCGCCTTGCCATCATCGGCAACCTCGAAGCCCATATCGGTGGGCCCGGATATATCGAGGACGATGCGCATTTTGCCCGGATGTACGCCGACGCGAATGGCGTTCACCGATGCGGCGCCGGTCTGTCCCGGCGCAAGGTTTGCGGCGATTTGGACCGGCGCCGGCGATTTCGCCCAGGGGTTGCCCGGTACGCTCAACGCAGCCAGTCCGATCAATGCAAAAAATTTGGCGGATTCAACGGAAATCCGTGCCATGGCCCACTCCCACTATCCCCAATCTATTGATGCTACTCTGAGCCCGCATTCCTTAATAATTGCATAACACCACAAGATATTGGGGCAATTAGGCAGAGATAGGCCTATCCCTCGTAGATCGGGGAGCCGGTCCCGGTCCCGGGCCCGGGCCCGCAATGCGCTTGTTCCGAATTGCAAAAAAGCCTAGAGATTTATTTGTTGAAATTTACCATATCGGGATCGGGGCACATGGCAAAAGCGGCGCAAATTCTTGTCGAAACTCTGCAATTACATGGCGTCGACCGGGTCTTTTGCGTGCCCGGCGAAAGCTACCTGGCGATGATCGACGCCTTTTATGACGCGCCCGGCATCGATGTGGTGGTCGCCCGCCAGGAGGGCGGCGCCGGTTTCATGGCGGTCGCCGATGCCAAAATTTCGGGCCGCGCCGGGGTTGTCTGCGTCAGCCGTGGTCCCGGCGCCACCAATGTTTCCATCGGCATCCATGTGGCCCAGCAGGACGCGGTGCCGCTGGTCCTGTTTGTCGGCCAGGTGGCGCGCGCCGATTTGGGCCGCGAAGCCTTCCAGCATGTGGACTACCGGACGATGTATGGCGGCATGGCGAAATGGGTGGCCGAGGTCGAGGATGCCGGCAAGCTGGCCGAAACCGTGCGCCGCGCCTTTCACATCGCCCAATCGGGCACACCGGGCCCGGTCATTGTCTCGTTGCCCGAAGACATGCTCACCGATGATACGGACGCCGCGGCGCTGGCGCCCAGCCCCTTGCCGCTGGCGCGCCCCCGCGCCGATGAGATATCGGAAATTTGCGAGCGGCTGGCGGCGGCGGAGCGGCCATTGATCATCGCCGGCAGCCAGATCGGCGGGGCCGAGGGCCGCGCCGCATTGGCGGCGGTGGCCGAGGCCTGGAACGTGCCGGTGGCGGTCTCCTTCCGGCATCAGGATTTGTTCGATAACCGGCATCCCAATTTCAGTTGCCACCTGGCTTTCGGCATGCCTGCGGTGTTCAAGGACACCCTCAACAAGGCCGATCTGATCGTTGCCATCGGCACCAGGCTCGGCGACGTGACCAGCCAGGGTTTTGCGTTGCCGGCGGCGCCGAAGCCGGGCCAGGACCTGATCCATATCTATCCCGATCCGCACCATCTTGGCCGCGTCTTCGAAACCCAATTGAGCGTCGCCGCCGATGCCACCTCCAGCTTAGCCGCCATGGCCGAGGTCAACGCGCCCGAGCCGCCGCCCGGCCGCGCTGCTTGGATCGAAACGGCGCACGGTCTGGCCGCCCAATTCGCGGACTGGGAGCCCAAGTTCGCGGACGACGGCCTGGTGTTCGGAAATCTGCTGGCCCATCTGAGCGAGGTCGTCGACGACGATGCCTTCGTCGCCCTGGATGCGGGCAATTTTTCGACCTGGGTGCACCGCCTGTTTCCGTTCAAGACCAGCCATTCATTTATTGGCGCCGCTGCCGGCGCCATGGGCATGGGCGTGCCGGGCGCTGTGGCCTCAGGGCTGCGCGCCGATGGCCGCCAGGTCATTTGCTTTGTCGGTGATGGCGGCTTTCAGATGACCGGCCTTGAATTTTCCATCGCCGTCGAGCGCAATCTGCCGATCCGGGTGTTTGTCTCCAACAATGGCAGCCTCGGAACCATCCGGCTTTATCAGGAAAAACTCTATCCGGCCCGGACCATCGCCACCGATTTGCCGGGCCTGGATGTCACTAAGATTGCCGAAGCCTACGGTGCCAAGGGCCTGAAGATCGAGACCGATAAGCACATGCCGGCCGTGGTCGCCGAGGCGCTGGCCCATGACGGGCCGGTGCTGATCGATGTGCGCACCAGCCTCGAATATATCGCCGCCTATACGACCATTTCGGACATCCGGGGCTAGGTCATGGGCTAGGCGCGGTCAGGGCGAAACTGGGCCGCGCTTGCATGCGCGCCAGCCAGTCGGCGAGCGCCGATAGTCCTTCCATCACCGTTTCGCCTTCCGGCACGGCGCCCATATAGTTGGCGATCGGCGTCAGCAGAAAATCGGCGGTGGATGGCTCATCACCGGCCAGGTAAGCCGAAGATTTGAGGGCTTCATCGGCCACCGCCATGCAGTGGCGGGCGTGCGGCACGGCATCGGCAATCATGTCCTCGTCCGGGGTGCCGCCACGGTTTGGCACCACCAGCCGCTGGATGACGATGCGCTTGGTGCACCAGTCGTAATAATAATCGACGATGGCGCTGTTCCATTGGAGCATGTTGGCCTGGCCCGCCGCGCTCGCCGGTGCCAGGGACGCACCGTCGAAGGTCTGATCGATATAGTGGCAGATGGCGGCGGTCTCATAGAGGGTCACCTCGCCATGGGTCATGATCGGGATTTTGGCGAAAGGATGCAGCGCCTTGTGGGCGTCCGATCCGAACTCGATTGGTTCGAGATCGTGGCTGATGCCTTTTTCCTCAGCGGCCATGCGCGCCGACCAGGTGTAAGAAGATGCCGGGAATCCGTAGAGGGTGATATCGCTCATGACAGGTGCCTGTCCAGGCTTTCGAAGCTGGAGACCCAGCCCTGATTGTGGCCGTCACGGGATTCGAGGCTATCGAACCCGGTATGGCTGACCACCAATCGGGTGCCGCCGTCTTCGGCGACGAATTCAAGGCGCACGATCGATTCCGGTCCCACCTCGTCTTCCATTTCCCAGGCCCAGGTGAAGCTGAGCACCTCCGGCGGGGTGATTTCCAGATATTTGCCGACCACCCAATGGGGGGTTCCGTCCGGCTCCATCATGCATATCCGAAATCCGCCGCCGACGCGGACATCCATTTCGCATTCGGGCACGGTGTAGCCGTCGGGGCCATACCACTGGACCAGCTGGTCGCGCTCGGTCCAGGCGGCGAACACGGCTTCTGGCGCCGCGGCAAAGGCTCGTTCAATATTGATGACATGATCGTTCAAGGCGTCTGGTGACATGATCGGCTCCTTTTCTATTTGGGATTGGGTTTGGCGGGTTTGTCGGGCTTGGTCTCTGTTTTATTTAATTCGTTCAGATAGCCGGCCAGGGAATCCAACTGGTCCTCCCAGAATTCCTGGTAGCGGGATATCCAGTCGGCGGCGTCGCGCAAGGGGCTGGCGTTCAAACGGCAGCGCCGGAACTGGGCATCTTTCTGGCGCTCGATCAGATTGGCCGCCTCCAGGACTTTCAAATGCCGCGAGACGGCGGGCAGCGATATGTCGAACGGCCCGGCCAGCTCGCCGACCGACGCTTCGCCCAAGGTCAGGCGGGCCAAGATCGCGCGGCGGGTCGGATCGGACAGGGCGGAGAAGGTCTGATCGAGATCGCTTGTCATGGATTGAGGCATCGTTTTATTTAACCAATATGTTAATTAACGTTTATGTTAAATACAGACGATATCACTGTCTGTCAACGGATATCTTAAAGAGCCATTGTCAGCGCCGCCAAGTTGGCCCAAAAAGGGGGATCGGTATTTAAGGGAGTTAGATTATGGCGGCCAAAACCATCGCAATCATGAGCCCCGGCGACATGGGGCACAAAGTCGGCGCATACGCCAGCGGCCTCGGCCATAAGATCGTGACGGCGCTGGCTGGCCGCTCCGACGTGACGCGCATGCGCAGCCAACGGGCCGGGTTCGAGGATCTGGGTGATCTGGCCGCCGCCGCCGGCGCCGCCGATTTGGTGCTTTCCATCATGCCGCCGGAGCGGGCGGCGGGCTTTGCCGCCGAAGCCGTTGCCGCCATGACGGGCATGGATAATGCGCCGTTGTTTGTGGACTGCAACGCCATATCGCCGGTGACCACCTTGGCCATTGCCGCCCTGTTCGAAGACGCCGGCTTGCCGTTCGCCAATGCCTCCATCATCGGCAGCCCGCCGGGCGGCGCCCAGCCGACCAAGCTTTACGCCAGCGGCGCCTTGTCGGGCGGGCTCGATATTCTGGACGGCGACGGTATTTCGGTGCGCCAGATGGGCCCAGATATCGTCCGCGCCTCGGCCATCAAGATGTGTTACGCCGGGCTGACCAAGGGTGTTATGACCTTGCAGACCTCGGTCCTGCTGGCCGGTGAGATGCTCGGTATCTATGACGAGCTGGCCGCCGAGTTTGCCGACAGCCAAAAGGCCCATTGGGAAGCCTTGGGCCGGCGCGGCCCATTTCTGTCGGCCAATGCCGGGCGCTGGGCCGGGGAAATGGACGAGATCGCCGAAACCCTCGGCGCGGTGGGACTGACCGATAATTTGCACAAGGGCGCTGCGGAAGTCTTCCGCTTTCTGGATGCGACGCCCCTTGGCCGGGAAACCCCCGAAACCCTGGACCGGGAGCGGTCTCTGGAAGCGACCATGAAAATCTACCGGGCGGCGCTGGAAGGGCGGGGCAAAGACAAGGCCGCCGAATAACGGCAACGAAAGGTCTCGCAAGCCGAAGTATAATTTCCTATAACGCCCCCTTGGAATTGATCTAACGAAAGCAAACAAAAATGGATTTGACCGGCGAATACAGGATTACGGCACCCCGGGAAGCCGTGTGGGACGCCCTCAACGATCCCGAAATATTGAAGCAGTGCATCGATGGCTGCGAGGAGCTGAACAAGGATTCCGATACCCAGTTTTCGGCCCGGGTCACCGCCAAGGTCGGCCCCGTACGCGCCAAGTTCACCGGCAAGGTGACGCTCTCCAATATCGATGCGCCCAACGGCTACACCATATCCGGCGAAGGCCAGGGCGGCGTCGCCGGCTTTGCCAAGGGCGGCGCCGATGTGTCGCTGACCGAAGATGGCGCCGTCACGGTCTTGAACTACGCCGCCAAGGCCGAGGTCGGCGGCAAGCTGGCATCCGTCGGCTCGCGCCTGGTCGAAGGCGTTGCCAAGAAAACCGCCGATGATTTTTTCGGCAAGTTCAGCGCCCTGGTCGGCGAAGGCGGCGCCGAAGACGTTGCTGCCGAAGGCGAGGCGCCCGGCGCACCCGATGCACCCGCCGCGGTGGCCGAAAGTGGCGGCTATTCACCCTGGGTGTGGGGCGTTGGTATTTTGCTGGTGATCGGCATTTTGTGGAGCGTGTTCGCAAACTAGGGCGGAAAAAGCCTAATATTGGGTTTTTTGGATCGTTCTATTTTTGTCCACAAATCACTGAATTATCACGCGAAGTTCATGTTTCGTGACCGTGTGTCAGCGGAATTTGCTTGATTTTTGACCGATTATTCCATAATATACGCTTCGTAGTCCGGCGGGGTTGCCGAATTCGGGACCCGGAAGCTGGTTCACCAGTCCATGTGGATGGTGTGACTTAAATGGCATATTGCTTCGATTGGAGGATGTGGCCGATGAAAACGAATTTCGACATAAGTCCCGTATAGGCGCTGAAAAAATCATGCCGGCTTGAAGCTGGCATAATCGCGGTCTCGCATCCCGAATGGGGATGACGTTTTTCAAGAGACCGAGCAACAAAACCAATTGCCCACGGGAGTACAGACAATGGCAGTAATGAGCTATCCAGTGTTGTCCGGCGAGAACGGACTGCAACGCTATCTCAAAGAAATCAGGGCTTTCCCAATTCTCAGCGCCGAGGAAGAGTATATGCTCGCCAAGCGCTATTTGGATTACGGCGAGACCGAAGCCGCCCACAAGCTGGTAACCAGCCATCTGCGCCTGGTCGCCAAGATCGCCATGAAGTTCCGGGGCTACGGGCTGCCGGTCGCCGATCTCATATCGGAAGGCAATATCGGGCTCATGAAAGCGGTCAAGAAGTTCGAGCCCGAGATGGGCTTCCGGCTGTCCACCTATGCCGTATGGTGGATTAGGGCATCGGTCACCGAATATGTGCTGCGCTCCTGGTCGATGGTCAAATTGGGCACCATGACGGCTCAGAAAAAGCTGTTCTTCTCTTTGCGCAAGGCGAAGCGGAACCTGGGCATTATCGATACCAGCGATCTCACCCAGGATCAGGCGGACGAACTGTCGGACCAGTTCGGTCTGTCGGCGGACGCCATTACCAACATGAACCAACGCCTGATGGTGCGCGATCTGTCGCTCAATGCGCCGCTGACCACCGAAGATGAAAGCATGGAGTTCATAGATGCGCTGGTCGATGAGGGCCCCTCGCCGGAAGCGCTGGCCGAGGATGGCCAGGAAGCCGACGCGCGCTCCGCCCTGGTGCGGGACGCCATGAGCGGCCTTACCAAGCGCGACCGCGAAATCTTTATCGAGCGCCGCCTGAAGGAGAGCCCGCTAACTCTGGCACAGCTCGGCATTCGATTTGGCCTCAGCCGCGAAAGAATTCGCCAGATCGAGAACAAGGCCTACGCCATGGTCGAAAAAGCGGTTCGCGCCGCGGTCGCCGAAAAAGCCTGAAGCCACCGGGCCGGGCAGCGGCGCCCGGTTGCCGCATTTGTTCGCCGCGCCCCTTGACGTTCAATAATTCCCGGCATAAATCATTGGCGCTTCCCTTTGAGGGAGCGCCAGGATTTTGCAAGATGCAACCGGTTCGGCTTTGCCGAGCCGGGCTGTAACCGAGGAGAAGAAAGATGGGATTTACCCCCCTGCATAACAACGTCGCGGTCGAGCGGCTCGATAAAGACGAGAAAACCGCCGGCGGCATTATCATACCCGATACCGCCCAGGAACGGCCCACCGAAGGCCGCGTGGTTGCCGCCGGTCCCGGCGCCCGCGGCAAGGACGGCAAAACCCACGATATGGATGTCAAAGTTGGCGACCGGGTTGTCTTCAGCGCCTACGCCGGCACCGAAACCACCATCGACGGTGACGATCTTGTGATCATGCCGGAAAGCGATATTATGGGCGTTATCGAATAAACGCTTGATATTCTGGGATTATTTTCTAGATTGAGGCTGTTAAACCTGGGGCTTATTCAAAACAGTTATTGTGGACATCGGATAAATGGCCCGGTGCGTGGCGTCTTGTGATCGCACCACGGCCCAGCCGGCATATGGTGATTTCCGGTTTCACGAGAAGTTGTCTACCAATTGGCGCCGATTTGAATAGATTGTCGGCGCAAACGCGATGAGGCGGTAATGGCAAGCAATGGCGAGATGATTATAATCGAAGGGCTGACGAAACAGTTTGGCGCGCTCACCGCCGTCAATAATGTTACGTTCAACGTTTCCAAGGGCGAGGTTCTCGGATTTCTGGGGCCCAACGGCGCCGGCAAATCGACCACCATGAAAATGCTGACCGGCTATTTGCCGATCACATCTGGGCGGGCTTCGATCTGCGGCTTCGATGTGGAAGACCAGCAATTGGATGCCCGCAAACGGGTCGGCTACCTGCCCGAGGGCGCACCCCTTTACGGCGACATGACGCCGGCGGCGTTTCTGGGCTTCATCGCCGAGGTGCGCGGCTACACGGGGTCTGTAAAAGCTGACCGGGTGGCGCTGGCCAGGGACCGGCTTGGATTGGATACGGTTTTCAACAAACCGATCGAGACCTTGTCCAAGGGTTACAAGCGCCGCGTCGGTTTGGCCCAGGCCATTTTGCACGACCCGGAAGTTCTGATCCTGGACGAGCCAACCGACGGCCTCGATCCCAATCAAAAGCATCAGGTGCGGAAATTGATCGGCGAAATGTCGGCGGATAAGGCGATCATCATCTCCACCCATATTCTGGAAGAAGTGTCGGCGGTCTGCACCCGAGCCGCGATCATTGCCGAGGGCAAGATCGTGTTTGACGGCTCGCCCGATCAACTGGCCGGGCGTTCGCCGACCCACAACGCGGTCACGGTGCGCGTCGCCGGCGGCGCCGATGCGATGAAGGCACAATTTGAAGGCCTCGACGCGGTCGAAAAAATCGAAGCGGCGGGCGACGGCGAGCGGCTGATCATCATCCCCAAGGACGGCGCCACGATCATCGAAAATGTCAGCGCTCTGGTGCGCGCCAAGGGGCTTGAGGTCGAGGAAATCTATGTCGACCGGGGCCAGTTGGACGACGTATTCCGGCAATTGACTTTGAACACCTGAAAGCCAAGGAAATATAAGAGATGCGCTATAGCTGGGTAATCATAAAACGCGAGTTGGGGGCCTATTTCGCGACGCCGCTGGCCTATGTGTTCATCGTCATATTTTTGGCCATGGCGGGTGCCCTGACGTTTTTCATGGGCGCCTTTTTCGAGCGCGGCCAGGCCGACATGTCGTCGTTCTTCACCTTTCATCCGTGGCTGTATCTGTTTCTTATTCCCGCCGTTTCCATGCGATTGTGGGCCGAGGAACGCAAGACCGGCACGGTCGAGTTACTGCTCACATTGCCGACACCCACCTGGACCATTGTGCTCGGCAAGTTCATCGCGGCCTGGATCTTTATCGGCATCGCCGTCGCCATGACCTTCCCCTTGTGGATCACGGTCAATTACTTGGGCGAGCCCGATAACGGCGTCATTGTCGCCAGCTATATCGGCACCCTGATCATGGCCGGCGCCTACCTTGCCATTGGCTCTTGCTTGTCGGCGGTCACCAAGAACCAGGTCATTGCCTTCATCATATCGTCGGTGGTCTGCTTTCTGTTCCTGATGAGCGGGCTGGAACTGGTGCAATCCTTCTTCCAGGGCTGGGCGCCCGAGTTTGTGCTCGACGCGCTGCGCTCGCTCTCGTTCCTGACCCACTTCAACACCATCATCCGCGGCGTCATTGATCTTCGCGACGTCATTTACTTTGCCTCGATGATCGGCGTGTTCCTGTATGCGAATGCCGCCATCGTGGATTTAACCAGAGGTTCGTGAGGCCGTCCCATGCAGTTCCTTAAATCCCTGGATCGCAGAACGCTGACTGTTTCCAGCCTTGTGATCGCGGCGTTGTTTTTGTTCTTCCTGAACGTGCTTTCCAACGCGGAAATTCGTTCGGCGCAGGTTGATCTGACCCAATCGAAGTTGTTCACCCTGTCCGAGGGCACGAAAAACATTCTGGCTTCGATCAAGGAGCCGTTGACCTTCCGCTTCTATTTTTCGCGCAAATTCGGCGAAATCTCGCCGGCCCACGGCAATTATGCGAAGCGGGTGCGCGAATTGCTGGAGACCTTCAAATCGGCGGCCGGCGGCAAGATCAATCTGAAGATCATCAATCCCCAGGCGTTCTCCGTGGAAGAGGACGAGGCGGTCAAATTGGGAATTCAGGGCGTTCCGTTGGATCAAAGCGGTGAGAATGGCTATTTCGGCATGGCCGCAACCAATTCAACCGACGACCGGCAATCGGTGGCCTTCTTCAATCCGCAGCGCGAGCAGTTTTTGGAGTATGACATCACCCGCATGATCTTCGAATTGGCGTCGCCGAAAAAGAAGAAGATCGGGCTGATGACCTCGCTTCTTATCGAAGCCGATCCGATGACCCAATATCAGCCTTGGCCGATCATGCGCCAGATCACCCAGTTCTTTGAAGTCAAAAGCCTGGACCCGGACGTCAAGCAGATCGATGACGATATCGCGGTCTTGCTGCTGATCCATCCCAAGATCATATCCAAGGCAACCGTGTACGCCATTGATCAATTCATCTTGCGCGGCGGCCGTGCCGTGATTTTGGTTGATCCCCATAACGAAACCGCGCGTATGTCGCCGCGCCTGCCGCCGGGCGCCGGCTCCTCGGACTTGAAGGAGTTGTTTGGCGCCTGGGGCATCGAGTTCGATACCGAGAAATTCATCGGCGATCGGGCCTCGGCGGTGCGCGTCTCGGCGCAGGTGCGGGGCCGCGATGTGATTGCCGATTATCTGGCCTGGAACGTGTTCGATCGGCGCAACTTGAACAACGACGATGTGCTGACGGCGCAATTGACGTCGGTTTCGGTGGCCTCGGCGGGCGCGCTCTCGCTGAAAGAAGGCTCGCCCCTGAAAATGACCACGTTGCTGAGAACCAGCCCGCTCAGCCAGTCCATCGATGCCGAGCTGGTGCGCGAAGAGCCGAACCCGGCGGAAATTCTGAAGCAGTACAAGCCCGATAACAAAATCTATACCCTGGCGGCGCGTTTCTCCGGCAAGGTGAAAACCGCCTTCCCGGACGGCCCGCCGCCGCCGGAAAAGAAAAAAGACGCCAAGGCGGACGATGAAAAGCCGGTCAAGTTGAAGCCGCATACGGCCGAATCCAAGGAACCGGTCAATCTGGTGGTGATCGGCGATACCGATCTGATTTCGGCCCGCTTCTGGATCCGCGAGCAGGATTTCTTTGGCCAGAAAATGTCGGTGCCGCTGTCCAACAATGCCGATCTTCTGATCAACGCGCTGGATAATCTGAGCGGTAGCCAGGATCTGATCCAGCTTCGCTCACGCGGATTCTCGGTGCGCCCGTTCTATAAGATCAATGATCTCAGGAACGCGGCGGAAGAAAAATTCCGCGACACCGAACGCCAGCTTTCCGATAAGCTCACCGAGCTGCAGAAAAAGATGAAAGAGCTGAATGTCGAAAATAAAGGCGGCAAGGTAATCCTGACCCAGGCCCAGCGCGATAATTTCCGCCAATCCCGGGTCGAGATGCTGGGCGTGCGCAAGCAGTTGCGCGACGTGCAATTGGCCTTGCGCAAGGATATCGAAAGCCTCGATACGCTCTTGAAGATCGTGAACATCTGGGCGGTACCGCTGATCGTCGCGGTTCTGGCAATCATCATGGCGCTCTATCGCCGGCGCCGTTACAACCAACAGGTAACCCAGGGCTAAGCCGGCACTGAATTACGGAGAAACGCTCCCATGACACCCAAATCATTTATTGGCTTTGCCGCCGTGACCGCCGTGATCATCGTCGCGGCCGGCTTTTCCATCGCCGAGCGTTATTCCACGGACGTCTTCGTGCTCACCGACGAGCCGATGTTTCCCGATCTGACCGCCAAGGTGAACGACATCACTGAAATCTCGGTCCAGGACAACGAAAAGACCGTGCGTATCCAGCGCAAGGGCGATGATTGGGTGCTGCCCGAACGTTCGGACTTCCCGGCCTCCAACGAGACCGTGCGCAAATTTCTGGTCAAGCTGGCAGAGCTTCGCGTGCGCGAGAAAAAAACCGCCGATCCGAAGCTGCACGCCCGCCTGCAGGTGCAGGATTTGAAGGGCAAGAAGGATTTGTCCAAGCGTCTGGTGGTCAAGGATAAGGACGGCAATCTGCTGGTCGATACCCTGATCGGGCGCCAGAACTTCGACATCGCCGGCACCGTCGATGCCGGGCGCTATGTGCGCAAGATGGGCGATCCCCAATCCTGGCTGACCGCCGGCACCTTCGATATGCCGGACGCCATCAACAAATGGGTGAAGCCTGAATTTATGAACGTCAACGCCAAGCGCATCGAAACGGTCACCGTCACCCATCCGGACGGCACGCATCTGACCGTGGAGCGCATCGATGTAAAGGGCACCAAGTTCAAGGCGCTGGATGTGCCTGCGGGGCGTAAGTTGGAGTACCAGATCGATGTCGACAATATGAGCGACGGCGTCGACCGCATCGAGCTGGAAGACATGCGCAAACCCGGCAAGATCATTTTCCCCGCCGGCAAGACCATCAAGACCGTGCTCCGCACCTATGATGGATTGGTCGTCGAGGCTGAGCTGTTTGCCACCGATGACGACGAAGAGTTCTGGGCCCGCTTCAAGGCGCGCACCGCCGATGACGCCAAGGACAAGAAAAAGATCGAAGAAGAAGCCGCCAAAATCAACAAGACCGCGTCCCAATGGGACTACAAAATCCCGGCCTTCAAATACCGTTACATGACGCGCAAAATGAAGGACGTGCTGGACCAGCCCAAGAAAGCGGCCAAATAGTCCTTTATTCCACCTACCGCCAAAGCTGCTTTGAGGCCAGTTTCGCGCCCTCGGCCAGGGACGCCAGCTTGGCCCATTGAACGTCGCTGTGGCAGCGCACGATGTTATAGCTTTGCGCAAAGCCGCAGTCCGAACCTGCAATGACATTTTCCTTGCCGACGACGCTGGCATAGTTGGCGATGCGCATGGCGATCAGCTCCGGATGCTCAACCACGTTTGTGGAATGGGTGATGACGCCGGGGATCAAAATCTTGCCGTCCGGGAATTTGACGTCCTTCCACAGGGTCCATTCATGTTCATGGCGCGGGTTGGCGCCTTCCAGCGCATAGGCTCCGGCGTTTACTTTTAAGATAAGATCGGCCAGCTTCGATAACGGGATGTCGGTGGTGTGCGGCGCGTTCCAGCTGCCCCAGCATACATGGTAGCGAACCTTCTCCGGCGGAATTCCTTCCAGCGCATAGTTGAGAAGATCGACGCACATCTCACAATGCTTGCGCACATCGGCCTCAGCCATCTCGCCCATGAGCCGGTCATATTCGTGGGCCAGAAATGCGTCATCCACCTGTAGCAGAAATCCGGCATCGACGATGGCCTGGTATTCCACTTTGAGGGCGTCGGCTAGGGCGACGTGCACTTCGTCTTCGCTGGCATAGTAGCTGTTGAACCAAAGCCCCCGGGCGCTCATGGGCGCGGCCACGGGAAGAAAGGCTTCGGTCACTTGCACCGCTTTCAAGGCGTCGCCGAAATTTGCAATATCCTGGTTGATATCCGCCTGGCCTTGATAGCTGATCGCCCCGGTGCAATCCCAAACCATGGTTTTGCCGTCACCTTTGTCAGCCGCCTCCGCCGGGGCTCTGCCGATCGGCGTTTTGGTCTGCTCGGGCGGCAGCCAATCGAGATACATGATCGGCAAATAGGCCGTATAGAAACCAGGAAACAGTTTCGATTCCGGCGTCAAATCAAACGGTGTTTTGAGTTTTTCTCCCGGCCTGATTTCGCGCACCTCCAGCCCGCTCAGTCGTTCCGACAAATACCGGAACCAGCCGGCTTTGCCGAATTCGCCGTCGCTGATCACATCAATTCCGGCGTCCGCCTGGCGCCGGACAACGTCTTTAACCTCGCGGCGCAACACCTCTTGATAATTACCATGGTCGTAATCGGCGCCGGTCTCCTTGGCGTCCATGACATCGCGAATTTCCAGCGGCCGCACAAGGCTGCCCACATGGGATGTGAGAATTCGGTCGGTGCTACGTTTCATACTTCTTTGCCTTTCTAAGCATTATTTTCCGCCTTGATTGATATCACACAATCGGCCATCCGCCAGCCCCGCCTTGCCGTCATCGCCGGCGGCGCATCACAGGGTCACAACTTCAATCGGCACCACGCTGTCGGTCATCCAGAAGCCTTCGAAGCGGTTGCCGCGCTGGCGGGTGAGGCCGAACCGAAAGCCGTAACTCCTGCCATCGGCGGCCACCAGCACCGCGTCGATGCGGGCATGATCGCCGCTGACGTTATATTTCTCATACGTCACACTCCGGTGGCCGACCATGACCCCGTAGGCCGGGCCCTTGACCATGGCCTTGAAGCGGGCGAAGGGGCCGGTGGTCTGTTTGTTGGCGGGCGAGGCGAAACCAAAGGTTACTTCAATGCCCCGGTCCGGGCCCGGCGTGTCATTATGGCGGAGCGCCGTCATGACGATGTGCACCACGTCCTTCGGCGATAGCGATGGATCGGGTGCGCTGCGCGATAAATCGCCCGCCGCCAGGGGCCCGGCAATGACCAGAATAACGAGCGCGGCGAGGATCGATCGGACCATTCAGATCACCTCATCATCGCGTTTCGATGTTTCGCCATAGCGGCTGAGGATAGGCGCTTTCAGCCCCGCATAGGCGGCGTCAATGCCGGCATTGATCTTGGCGTTTTGGGCTTCGAAGAAGCTGTTCCCGGCGGCGTCGCAATCGACGATCAGGGGGCCGAATTCCTTGACCTCCAGCACCCAGATGGCCTGCGCGATGCCGAGCGCGTCCAGCCAGTGCACATCGGCCACGTTCGTGATGGCGCGGCCGAGAAGCGCGCCGGTGCCGTAGCCGACGGTGGTAAGGTACACGGCACCGGCGGGCACAAAGACATTGCGGTAATTCTCTCCCGACATGCCGCCCTTGCCGATGATGATCTTGGCGCCGGAAATTTCAAACCATTCGCGCATCCATTTGGAAAAGCGGAAACTGGCGGTCGCCGTGACCGCGCCGATGTTATAGCTGCCGTCTTCGCGCCGGGCGGCGGCTGGCGAGCAATGGAAATTGGTGTCACTTATCTCAGCCAGCCCGCCGGGCAAGGCATGGCCCTGCTCCAGGACACGCTGGTAGACGCCTTCGCGGGCGGTGTAGATGACGCCGTTCAGATAGACCACCGAGCCCAGCTCCAGGGCCGCCAAGCGTTCCGGCGTGACCGGCAAATCCAGATGCATGACCGTGAGACCGGCGTCGTTCATGATACCGTCTCCCGCCGGTAATAGGGCGTGAACCAGCCGGGGTCGTCCAACGCTTCGGCGCGCTGATCGCCATGGATGCGGACGGTTGCGCGCCGCGACGACAGACAGAAGCAATGGACGCTCATGGGCATGCCGCCGGTGTGCGTATAGGCCACTTCTATGTGGCAATCGGCGACCATGGAATTGCCCGACAATCCCATCACGCCGAGCCCTAGGGAATTGCCCAGCCCGGTCAGTTCCGCCTCCAGCGCCGCAATCTCCGCATCCGGGTTGGCGTCGCCGACAAGGCGCAGGCACGCCGCTTCCTTGCCGATGCGCATGGCGGTGTCCTTGTTGCCGCCGAGGCCGATGCCGACGATGGCCGGCTGGCAGGCCAGGCCGCGCTTGCCGAATGTGAGCATGGTATCGAGGAAAAACCGCTTGATGCCGTCGATGCCGTCGCCCGGAAACAGCATGCGATAATCGGTGCCGAACAGACCGCCCTTGTGCACGGTGGTGATCTGCAGCCAGTCGGCGTCCGGCTCGAACGCGTACTGCACTTCCGGCGCATGGATGCCCACATTGTTGCCGTGGTCCTTGCGGCTAAGGGGGTGCACCCGGTTGGGGCGCAAGGGGATCGATTGCGTGGCCTCGGCGGTGGCCCGGCGCAAAGCGGCTTCCAAGGCGACCATGCCGCCTTCGATGCGCGCCTCGTTGCCGATCTTCACATAGAAGCGCGGCAGGCCGGTATCGGCGCACATGGGCCGCCGGTCAGCGTCCGCGGCGTCCCAATTGTCGAGCATGGTATTGAGCACAAAACATCCCAATGGATTGTCTTCCGCATCGGCCATGCGGCGCACATGGCCGGAGAAATCCTTCGGAATCTCAATGGCGGCGGCGCGCATCAGGCGGCGGGCGCTATCTTCGACTTGGCCGATCTGGATCATGGGCATATCCTTGGCAATGACGGGGGTGATCTTAACGCCTGGCGGGCGCCGCGCAAATGTTGCCGCCGCGCATTTGCAAAACCTTTCCTTTGTACGCCATGATACCCCCACCGCCTATTTCGCAACCCGCGCCGAAGCCCTGGCTCAAGCCCTGATTTTCCGTTCCCGGTGATGCTGCAATCTATTATTGTATTAAAAATTTTCTTCGTGCGACATGGTTTCGCACCCCCCTTACGGTTATGACTATTTATGACGGTTTATGACGCTTTGTTACGGTTTTTTATGACCTAGAAGCAATTCGGCGGTGCCCGGCTGGGGTATCACGTGCCCAGCGTGCGGGGGGTTGGCATGGTCGGCCCGCGCGCGTCGGTCTTGGCACCGAAGTGATTTAATCGCTCGGGCAAGTGGGCGTGATCCATGCAAACCATCGGGTCGCGGGCTGGCCGACCATGCCATCCCCAGCCCGCGCGAATGCGCCGTGACCATACTGTACCCCAACCGGGCGTCCAATCCTACTACGCCGCCCACCCAAACTGCCGTTGCACCGCCTCCAGCACCTTCGGTGCGCCGAAGCCGGCGATAGCTTTCTTGACGGCGAAGCGGGTCTTGGGGCCTAGCTCGCCATCAACGATGAGCGTCGGCACGAAATCGGCGCCGTCCGCCGCGCCGCCGCGCCGCTCGGACGGCAGCGCATTGATCGATGACTGCAAATCCATCACCGCGTGCCGCCGGTCGCGCTCGCCGGAGCGTTTGCTCAAGCCATCGGCGATGGCATCCAGGGGTTTGTCCAGGTCGGGTCCCGATTTCGGCTGAACCTTCGGCGGCTTGCCGTCAGCGCCATAGGCGGCCTCGTGCCAGCGGGTCACCTGATCGTTGGAGAATCCGCCGATTTGGTCGTCGGGGCGGCCGTAAACTTCGCTCCCCATAATCGCCGCCATTTCGTCCTCGGTCCAATCGGCGGGACGCTTGAGCAATATCTCATCCGTCTCGCTGCCCTTGGCCACCAGAGCGTTTACGAATTGTTCCTTTATTACTTCCGCATCAGCCTTCTGGTTGGTTTTGCCTTCGGATTTATCGCCGGCGGCTCCGTTGCGGCTTGCGCCGCCCAACCCTTCGATTTCATCGCCGAGGCCGGGATCGTCTTCGGGTGCCTCCGGCTCCTTGGGAGCGGCGTTGCTTGGCGGGACGGCCGGATCGTTGTCCTGCTCCGGCGCGGCTGGCGCTGCCGGTGCGGCGGGCGCATCCGGTGCCTTGGGTTGCGGTTTGGCGGCTTCCGGCTGGCCGGATTCTGGTGGGTTGCTCCCGCTCTTGCCGGTGGCGTTATTCAGACGGTCAGTCCATGTGCCAATCTCCTCGCCGTTGCCGCCCTTGGCTTTGGGTTGAAATTGCTTGGTGCCGGGCAGGTAGTCTTTGGTAATTCCGCCCAAGGATGGCGCCTGGCCGGTGGGCAGTTGCGCGGTGGATTGGCCACTGTTCAGAGTGACCGGCTTGCCTTCCACATAGCCGAGAATTTTGGTGGGCGGGCCCGTGCGGTTGATTCAGGCGCCGGTGGCGCCGATGGTTTTTCGGAAATCAGGAT
>Ga0209501_10001624_pt1 | contig 24578 bp, 24 predicted proteins | sample ArcticOcean_MG_C_4_FD_187434 | JGI IMG/M metagenome (GOLD analysis project Ga0209501, IMG submission 187434) | Marine microbial communities from western Arctic Ocean - ArcticOcean_MG_CB4_134 (SPAdes) (version 2) | ecosystem: Environmental > Aquatic > Marine > Oceanic | place: Arctic Ocean...
TATATATTTTTGGATTATTAATTTCCTTGGGGCTTGGAAAAAAAATTATATTAGAATCAGGATATGGTTCAAAATCACAAATAGAAAAAACTTTCGTAATACTCTTTAAACGTTTAGTTATTTTAAAATTTAAATTATAACTATCTATTAAAACATAATTTATATTATATAACTTTATAAGCTCTAACCAATATTCTTGATTATTGGGGATACTTTCGTAAAAAATTATCTCATCATTAAAAAAAAAATTCTTTTTTATTTTTTTGAAATTATTATTGATTACCCATACAATATTTAAATCTAAGAACTCTCTTATAGCCTTACATCTTTGAATATGCCCCATACCTGAGCTATCTAAGCTATCAGGGAATATAGCAATTTTATCTTTTATAGAAGTCAAATTTATCCTAATACTTTTTTAATAATTCTTTTAAATCTAATTCGGTCATCCAATCTTCATTTGTATCACTTGAATACTCAAAAGACATATCTACGGCTTTACTTTTTTTAAAAATTTTATCTTTTAAAACATTCTTATCCCACCATGAAAACATAGGCTGAATAACGTAAAATGACCCTGCATTAATACAATTTAAAGATTCTTCCATAGGGATCATAACTTCATGAAGTTTTTCTCCAGGCCTAATACCAACTATATAATAATTATCTTTCCCTGCCATGGCACTAATTAAATCTAGTATTTTAAAACTAGGTAATTTAGGAATAAAAATTTCCCCACCTGACATACAATCAATTGTATTAAGGACAAACGACACACCCTCATCTAAAGTTATTGAAAACCTTGTCATTTCAAGGTGTGTAAGAGGTAGTTTTGTTTCACCTTTTTCTAATAAACTTTTAAAGTAAGGAACTACACTTCCTCTAGATCCAATTACATTACCATATCTTACTATAGAAAACCTTGTTTTATGAGCTCCTGACAAGTTATTTGCTGAAACAAATAATTTATCTGAACACAATTTTGTAGCGCCATATAAGTTAATAGGATTTGCAGCCTTATCAGTGGAAATAGCTATAACTTTTTCCACATTATTATATATAGCAGCATCTATTATATTATTAGCGCCTTGTATATTGGTAGCTATACATTCTGTTGGATTATATTCAGAAGTAGTTACATGTTTCATAGCAGCTGCATGAATAATGATGTTTATATCTGCACATGCCCTTTTTATTCTTTCTACATCTCTAACATCACCTATAAAATATCTTATGCAAGGATACTTCTTATCAGAGAAACGCTGAGACATCTCATATTGCTTTAACTCATCTCTACTTAATATAACTAATTTTTTTGGCTTATATTTTTTTAATATTATTTCTACACATTTATGTCCAAATGAACCTGTTCCACCGGTAATTAAAATAGATTTATTATTTAAATTCAATTTATATGTTCCTTATATTATTAATATTTCTTAAAAAAACTAAATGTGTGTGTATTTCTTAATTCCAAAACTTTCTAATTATATAAAAAGCTTCTGCTCTTTTACAGCCAGACTCTATACCTCTTTTAATTGAAAGAGCTTCTATTGATTCTAAAGAACGCGGATGGGGAAACTCTCCTATTTCATTTTGATATATCTTTAAAGCTTTGATTTTAACATTCCATTCATTTTCAATACTTACAAATAAATTAGGCTTAAAAATATAATGATCAATATATGGAGCCTGTTCCGTACTAGAAGGCGTTTCAAAAGCCCTTATTTCAGTTTTTAAACCAAACTTATTCATAGGTCTCAATGCTGTCAATGTTGCTTGACTAGCTACCTGATGATCATGATTAATATCCCCGGAATGATGCAAATAAACTATTTCCGGCCTCAGTTCTTTAAATATTTTTTCCAAATTTTGAATTATGTCCAATAATGGAATAGTATCTAGTTTTTGATCTGGAAAATTAAATACCTTATATAATTTACAGCCTACTAAATTAGACCACTCTAAAGCTTTATTCTTCCTATTAAGATCTTTTTTATCTAATTCTAATTTAGACTCTTCGCCTTCAGATAACATAACAATGTATACTTGATCGCCGAAATTTACATGCTTTATTAATGTTCCTCCTACACCTAAGGCTTCATCATCAGGATGAGCAGCTATACAAATTATGTTTCTAGATTTTTTCATAAAGTATTTCCTTCTTAACCGTTCTCACGCTTCCGCCATTAGGGTGAATACACCCTTTTATAAACTATAAATATTTAACTATATCTTATATTAAAATTATACCTCAGATAACCTTATATTTTCTGTAGATATTGATATAGTTTTACCCATTAACTCTAAAAAAACTAAAGCCCTTTGTTTAGAATTTAAACTTATAATATTACCTATATACTCTTTAAAATAACTATAATTAATTATAACTTCTTGACCAACATTAAATTGCTTTTTTTGATTTAATTCAATTAAACCCTCAGAGTTCTCCAATTTATAAAAATAATCAATAATTGACTTATCTAATGGAATAGGACTTAAACCATCATTTAAAATTTTATTTACACCCCTAGTGTAATTTATATCAATCCATGAATCTTTACTCAAATCTAACTTAATAAAAATATATTTAGAAAACAAAGGTATTTTAACATGTTTTTTGTACCTAGCATGATGAACAATTTTTGAAATCATAGGACAATAAACATCATAATTATACTTTTTTAAATTAGCTAAAGCCATAATTTCATTATTATACTTTGTATTAATTACGTACCATTTTTTCATTAAAATTATCCCTAAAAATCTTTTAGTAAAGAAGGTAAAATCACTTTATTTTTTCCATAAATATTTATTAAATCAGAATAGCTACTTAAGGCTTCTTTATCTTTAGTAATAATAATAACATCAAAATTATTTATTTTATCAAGGCTTGGATAAACAGGAATACCTGCTAAAAATTCTTTATTTTTTCCAATAACTCCTATAATTTTTATATTCATCCCCAGGCTAGATAATATAGCTACTTCAGCCAAATCTGATATGCCATATAAAACAACTTTATAACTCTTTTTTAGTACACAATTACTATAGATTTTTTCAAAATTTAATCGAGCTTTCCTAAAAAATTTAAGAGAAGACTTTAAATACTCTCTTGTAATTTTTGCTTTCTCAGAAAAACCGGTCGACGTTAAATAATATTTATACCTCCTAGCAGGCACCTGTTTAATTTTAACTAAACCCTTATCTACACATCTTTTTAAATATGTGTTTGTAAGACCTAATGCAATACCTAATTTTTCAGAAAGCGACCTTTGTGTAGTATTATTATCTAAATCAACAAATGATAATAAATCTAACATTATTTTTTGATTAAAAAAATCTTTTGCCTCTGAAGATTTAGTATTTTTCATAATGTTACCTAAATTAATTTTTATGTTCACCTTATGAACAATACAATACTAATATGTTCATTATATGAACGTCAAGAAAATAATAAATTTATTTAATATTATTAAAGATAAATGTTTATTTATGTCTTTGTATTATATTATACTACTTCTAAGTATTAATTATTCATTCTTTAATCTTAAAGCAGCCTTTATTAGATCACTTTCAAAATGAATATTAGTACAATTATCAACAATGATGTGGTCTTTTTTACTAATTCCAGATTCTAAAAAATATTTAGACAATATATAATGAGCACCATTTTTAGTTCCATTAATTTCTGTACTAATTAATCTATCCGCTTTATTTTCTAAAAATAAATTAATAGCATCATCAATATTAATATTTCTATCCGGATGATCAACTTGCACACCAACAAGAATATCAACTATATTATTATTTACAATACTATTTAAAGCATGTTTATATACTTCAATTATGGGAGTCTCTCCTCCTAAGGAAACTGGCCTTCTTATTACATCCCAACCTAATTTTAAACAATGCTCATCTATTATATCACTATCTGTGCTAATATAAGCTTTATCTACTATCTTGCTCTTTTTTACATAATTAAGGGCATAATTAATCATAGGTTGCCCATTTAATATAGACATGTTTTTATTAGGCAATCTTTTTGATACACCCTTTGCTGGTATAATTGCTATGATCATTAATTCCTCCTGCAAATAATTTAATTTAAATGTATTCCATTAATTAATTTTTCTGAACTTTTCAAACCTATAATTTTCTAATGATACCAACTACCCCCAAATTCTTCTTCAACTAACCGGCAGCAAAAAGTATTCTTGTTTTATTCTGTCCTTTATATATTTCATAAGTATTACCTATGAATTCAAAAATTAAAGGGTTCTTTTTTCTTTTCTTATTAGCTTTCTAGATTTTATTTTTATGCCAATGCCAAACAAAATTGGTGCCAATTATTTTAAAACCTATCTCCTGATATAAGTTTAAACTAGGTAAATTAGTTATTTGGGTTGCTACGATAAAGTCTTTTTGTTTTTCCTTATATATATTAAAAGATTCTTTTATTAAATTCTTAGCTACCCCTAATTGCCTATAAGATTTATGTACAGCTATTAAATCAATAATAACTTCTTTTTCTTTTTCGATTAATAAAATAAACCCTACAATCTCATCATTAATCTGTGAAACAAGTAAGTTATCACCTCGCTTTCCTATAAAATAATTATCTACCCATCTTTTCTTTAAATCAGAGGCCCTATTATTCAATATTTTAGTATCTTTATGAAATCTATCATAAATAAAAGAATTTTGAGCTAAATCTTTTACCACATCTCTATCTAGTTGATCAACCTTTCTAATATTTTCTGAGTAGTAATTATCTATTTTATTATTAAATTTGTATTTAAACTTAACATTTACATCTATTAAATTAAAACCCTGCTTAATAAGCTTCTGATGATTTAAAAAATCTATAGAAGGCGTCTTACAATATATAAATTCTGCCTCATTATCTTCAATCTTATAGTTTATTGGAATTTTATTTAAACTATATACCCGCTTATTTAAACAAGCTGACATAAAATCATCGTAATGATATAAATTAATATCCATTATTTTTATTTACCTTTAATGTTTAACCTTAAATAATATTATAACTATAAATTATTTTGCTATAATTATTATACCAATAATAATTAATCATAGGCTGTCCATTTAATATAGACATATTCTTATTAGGCAATCTTTTTGTGCCACCCTTTGCTGGTATAATTGCTATGATCATTAATTCCTCCTGTAAATAATTTAATTTAAATGCATTCCATTTATTAATTTTTCTGAATTTTCTTCAAACTTATAATTCTCTATACACAAACCTTTATCAGAACATATTACTATCAATTCATCGTTATTGATTTTAACTACTCTCCCAGGATATCCACAAAAAGAATTTTTTATTAATTTGGAAGAGTATATTCGCAACTTTTGCCCATTACAAAAAGTATGTGCACCTTTATAAGGTAATGTTAGAGCTCTTATAAAATTATAGGCCTGCAGTGCTGTCATGTCATGCCAATTAATCCTACCATCTAAATCAGCTCTTTGATGCCAATATGTGACTTGAGTATCTTCCTGTTTTATCACTTTTAATATTTTATTTTGAAAATTATTTAAGACCTCAACTACCATTGCTGAAAATAAATTATTAGCCTTTTTATGTACGTCAGCAATATTATCAATAATATTTAATTTAAAAAATCTTTGAACTATTATCCCTCCAGTATCTATTCCTTTATCCATTGCTATAATAGACAAACCTATTTCTTCTTCATGATTTATTATTTGCCAATTTAAAGGCTAACCTCCTCTATATTTTAGTAAAGGGCCCGCATGTAGATTAATAGTTCCTAATCTGGGAATATTAATAATCACATTATTAAATATTTGCGAAAAACCAGCAACTATAGATATATCTGGTTCAATATTTAAAATATCTGTAATATGTTTTTTTGAATTTATATCATCAATTGTTTGATAGTTTATATTATAATTAATTATTTTTTTTAATTTTATAATATGCTTTAAAGAAAAAACAAATATTTTAAATTTATTCTGGAGCATTAAAGCATCCAGAATTTTTATACCTCTATCTCCACTTATATATAATATAATCGAAGTCATACGTTATCCTATATATTACCTAGCTATAATTATTATACCAATAATAATTAAAATAGCTCCAACCCAATAAGAAAAAGATAATCTCTCAGAAAATATTTGGCTAGCTGCAACAGGAACTATAATCATTGCTAAAGCTGAAAAAGGATACGCAATAGATAAAGGTACTTTTTGTAAAATATATAACCACAATGTAATTGCAAAGAGATATATAAGTAACGCTAAATATAACCATGGAATTTGAAACAATAATGAAATACTTTTATATAGCCCTAATGATTGAATAGAAAAATTATCTATATTAGAAATTACTAGAGCCGTTTTCTTTAATAACAATTGACCTAAAGACATTAGAAAAGCAAATCCTATTAATTGGACAACTTGAATGGTCATAAGCATATGTTACCTTTATATAAATTTATAACTAATAAATTAAAAATGTATTACATTAAGTATATGAAAAAAAAAAAAATACTACTAATTATATTATTTATATTAATTAGCTTAAATATTTTTATTAAACCTCTTAAAATAGTGGTGTTTTGGAAAAACAATCACGTAAACTCCCTAATAGGATTTCAAAAATATATAGAAAAATTAAATTTTAATAATTATTTTAATATAGATCTCTGGTTTGACATAATACTGCCTATTTTAGGCATGCCGATTTTTCTTTTTATTGCTGTATGTTTTTTTATATTATTCGTTATCTTTAATTTTAAAAAATAATTTACTTGGTGCCCAAATCAACTTTTAATGCTGCTAAAAATGCTTCTTGTGGTATTTCAACATTACCTACTTGTTTCATTCTTTTTTTACCCTTTTTCTGTTTTTCTAATAGTTTTTTCTTTCTAGTAATATCTCCACCATAGCATTTAGCAGTAACATCTTTTCTCAATGCTGTTACTGTTTCTCGAGCAATTACTTTACCTCCTATTGCAGCTTGAATTGCAATTTTAAACAATTGTCTAGGTATTAATTCTTTTAATTTTTCACAAATAGCTCGTGACCTAATTTCTGCATTTTCTCTATGAACCACAAATGATAAACTTTCAACAATATCTGAATTAATTAACATTGTCACTTTTACTAGATTTCCTTCTTTATAATTTTTTATCTCGTAATCAAAACTTGCATATCCTCTACTTATTGATTTTAGATTATCATTAAAATCAAATATTACTTCATTTAAAGGAAGGTCATAAACCAACATTACTCTTTTATCTACATAGCTTAATTCTACCTGAATTCCTCTTTTATGATTACATAATTTTAATATTTTACCTAAATATTCATCTGGACTAAAGATTGTTGCTCTAATCCATGGTTCTGTAATAAAATCAATTTTAGTTACATCAGGCCAATCGGCTGGATTATGTATTTTTAATAATTGATTATCTCTCGTATGTATTTCATAAATTACACTTGGGGCAGTAGTAACCAATTCTAAATCAAATTCTCTTTCTAACCTTTCTTGAACTATTTCTAAATGTAATAGTCCTAAAAAACCGCATCTAAAGCCTAATCCTAAGGCTGCGCTAGACTCAATTTCAAAATGAAAAGAAGTATCATTTAATCTTAACTTCGCTAAAGACTCTCTTAACTTATCAAAGTTACCTGCATCTGTTGGATATAAACCACAAAAAACTACTGGTACGCTTTCTTTAAACCCTGGCAAGGCTTCAAGAGCCGGGTTTTTTATATCAGTAATAGTATCACCTACCCATGCATCTGATACAGTCTTAATCGCAGCAGTTATAAAGCCAACTTCTCCTACAGATAAACTATCCACTATTTTTGGTTTCGGGGTTAATACTCCGACAGATTCTATTTGATACTCCCGTTTTGACTTCATTAAAGTAACTTTCAGACCTTTCCTTAATGTACCATTATAAACTCTGACCAGCACCATTACCCCTAAATATGAATCATACCATGCATCAATTAATAAAACTTTTAATGGCTCTGAAAGATTGCCTATAGGGTGAGGAATAAGATTAACAATTACATCTAATAATTCATTAACACCTTCTCCAGTTTTTCCAGAAACACTACAAATTCCTTTTGTATCTAAGCCAATCAGATTTTGTATTTGTAATTTAACTTTTTCTGGATCTGAAGCAGGTAAATCCACTTTATTCAAAACTGGAATAATTTCTAAATTATTATCTAACGCTAACCAAGTATTTGCTAAAGTTTGAGCTTCTACTCCTTGGCTTGCATCTATTAATAATAAAACACCTTCACAAGCCGCTAAAGATCTAGAAACCTCATAAGAAAAATCAACATGTCCAGGAGTATCAATCAAATTAAATATATAATTATTACCATTAGGTGCTTTATATTCAAGACGAATAGTTTGTGCCTTAATTGTAATTCCTCTCTCTCTTTCAATATCCATAGAATCAAGAATTTGCTCTTTCATTTCCCTACTAGTTACAGCACCACAGTATTCAATTAATCTATCGGAAAGGGTGGACTTACCATGATCAATATGAGCAATTATTGCAAAATTTCGTGTATATTGTTTTTGTGACATCCTATTAATGAACCTTTAATTATAATAAAGAGTTAAATTAAAATATTTATAACCTTATTATTTATTTATTTCATATTTTAAATATATATATTATAAAACATTATGATTACTAATAAATTTCTTCCTTCTAAATTTAAGCAATGGCATAAGTATAAAAAAAATATTATATGGTCGGTGGTATTAAATATTGAATAAGTTAAACAAATATTATTATATAAAATTATACATAAAATGGGGTCTTAATGTTACTAATTCTAGTTAAAGGGAAACTAATACATACTGATAATATTCTTCCTATTATAGCAGCCTTAAGAACAGCAAAATTTAATGATAAGATTACTCTAATCTATCCATCTAAGCATGCGCTATCTACTATTAAAAATAATAAAGAATTATATAATACCTTAAAAAAGTTAGCTATTATAAAAATGTTTTATTCTACTCATGAACTAAAAAATAATTTAACACCTTATTTTTTATCTGGCATTATATCAGTAATTCAAAGAATTATAATTATGTCACCCCTGCTATACAAAAAAGTCATTGTATTAAGAACTGAAATAATTCCTAAAATAAATTGGCTTTTAAAATTTAATAAAAAAATATTTAAAGGTAAAGAAGTAGCTTTATTTTTACATCCTTATTCGTATAAATATTATAAATCATTCCTTATAAGAGTTAAACGAGTAAAAGGTAATTCTATTGATCCATATATCAAGATATTTAATCAAAACAATGACCTTTTAATATCTTCATATAGCAAAGATGAATTAAAAAATATAAATAATATAATAATAGAAAAAAGTAATAATATTTTTCATATAGGTAGTATATTAACCTGGCCTTCTTGGAGGAAATTGATTGAACATGAATCAAAAAATATTATTACTAAATTACCCAAAAACTTTATATTCTATCCACTGACAATACTGCAAAGAGTTGATAATAATATTAAATTTAGTGCTGTAGATTCATTTATAAAAATCATAAAAACAATTAGAGAATGTGACAAAGATATATATATTGTTTTTAGACCTCATCCAACTTCTGATATGCAACAATTGTATAATTTATTAGATTCAGTAAAATTAAAAAATTATAAAATAAGTTATGCTAATCCTGTAATTTTAATTGATAAATGTAAATTTGTGGTTGCACATACAGTAAGCACTTTAGATACACGCATATGGGAAGTAAAAAAATTTCTAATAAGGTTTTTCTATCCCAATGTGCCTGCAAATATAACAGAGGATGTAATAGCAACACACAAATTTCAAAAAGCATACAATTTTGTTAATGTATTTGAAATCAGTGATTTAAAAAATAAAATTTCTTCGGCACTATTAAATCAAAATAATAAAATTGTAAATAATAAAAAACAAAACAATTTAACAGAAAAAAAAGTTATTAAAAAGTTATTAAAAGTATTAAATAATTTATAATTCTATTCTAATTCTTGAAGAAAAGAAGCAACTTTCTCAGCCATAAAAATTCTAGCACCTGCAATTGATTCTTTGGTTGCACCGCCTATATGTGGCGTAATTAACAAATTATTATTTTCTCTAGAAAATTTTATTAACGGGTGCTTGTATTTCTCTTTTTTAGTTAGCCATTCTCCATCTATCACATCAAGTCCTGCACCATATATTAATTTATTTTCTAGAGCAAATAATAAGTCAGATTCATTTATTACTTTGCCCCTAGAAGTATTTATAATAATAGCAGTCTTTTTCATTTTTTTAAATAAATCCTTATTGATTAGGCCTTCTGTTAGTGCATTTAAATGCACATGTATGCTTACAAAATCAGATTCTTCTGCAAGTGTTTCTATATCTACCATAGTCACATTATCTATAATTTTATTTTCAATATCATACGCAATTACATTCATTCCAAAACCATTTGCAATCTTTGCAGCAATTACTCCAAGCCTTCCTAATCCAATAATGCCAAAATTTTTACCAAATAGCTGACGACCAGAATATTTTTCTCTGGACCATAAGCCCTTTTTCGCATCAGATACTGCAGGTACCATATTTCTTAACAAAGATAATAGTAGCGTAAATGCTAATTCTGAAGTAGCAGTAAATGTGTTTATTAATTCAAATTCCTTAGAGATATCATAACAAATAATTTTTTTTTTCTTAATTAATTTTAAATTCATATGATCTGTACCTGTTGAAGGACTACCTATCACTTTCAGCTTATTTGCATATTTCAAAAACTCCTTATCTATTTCCACAGAAGCAGAGGCTAAATAAGCATCACAATCTCTTATTTCATTTAATACTTTTTCTCTATCGGCATCTAAATTTATTAATCTACCTATTTTAGAAAAAATTTTATTAAATTCTGGAATATCAGATACATCCAAAGTATTTAGAATTTTTTTCATTTAATATTGAACCTTATTATTACTTGTTTTTAAATTATTTACTCCACTGCTCTATATACCAATCACAATAACTTTCATAACCTAGTTCTAAAGATATTTTTGGACAGAAATCTAAATATTTTTTAGCTCTATCTATTTCTAAAGTACCTCTTATGGGTTTATCATTTGCAATTGGTGCTTCTTCTATTATAGCATTAGGAATCTTCAATTTTATAATTTTTACTAAATCTGAAATATAACGGGCATTTCCATAAGTTATATTAAAAGTTTTAGATAAACCTCCTTTATAAACCATAGACCTTGTAATGCCTTCTGTTAAATCATCTATATGAGTAAAATCTAACATACCACCACCTCCACCTTCTAATCTTAAGGGCTTACCAGACAAAGCATTTTCAACAAATTTCTGACTTACTCTGCCTGAAATGCATCTAATTCCATATAAAGCACTAGGTCTAATAATTGTATAATCTAGATCAAATAAATTTTTTGCCTCTCTTACCATTCTCTCCCCTATATATTTACCATTAGCATATACTCCTTTAGGCTGAGGCCTAATTTCTTCCGTAACAGATTTTTCTTTAAAATCTCCATAAACTGTACTTGAAGACATAAAAACTAACTGATTAGTTAAATTTCTATGGTTTTTACATAAATCTAATACATTTCTTAAACTGTTTATTTGTATATCATACGCCAAGCTTGGGTTTATATTAGCTACTACTGCACTTGATATAGCAGCTAGATGAACAATTTTTGTTGGCTTATATGTTAAATAAACATCCTGCAATGCATTTAAATCACGTGCATCTAAATTACTAAACTCTACACCCTTATTCCTCATCAATTCAAATCTATCTAATATAAATTTAATATACATATTTCTTTGATTAACTGAATATTCATTGCTGCTTAACATTTGAACTATATTATTTATTTGAAGATTATCTACTACCATAACATCAGCGTCTTTGTCCCTTAAAAAGAGTGCTAGATGATGTCCAATAAATCCAGCCCCACCCACTAACATAATTTTTTCATCTTTAAGTGATTGTTTTTCAAAATTTAAAATCTTGATCATTATAAAATTCCCCCTAAACACTTAATAAATATATCAGCAATTAAATTAGCTTCCTCACCACCTAGATGAGGTCCACATGGTAATGATATAGTATGAGCTGCATAATGTTCTGCCACGCTATAATTTTCTTCATTACCTAGACTTTTATAATATATAGATTTAGGAAGACATACAGGATAATGTACGCTAGTGCCAATGTTGTTGTTTTTAAGCTCTAATATTAAACTATTTCTTATGTTTTCTCCACCCTCATTTAAAACTATATTTACACAAAAATTAGAACTTATGCTTTTCCCTTCTTCACCAGGCAAAACATATATATTTTTATTTCCACTTAACTTATCTCTTAAAATAACTGCATTAGAATTTCTTTTGGAAATAAATAAATTAATTTTTTTTAGTTGCTCTATACCTATCGCCGCAGAAACTTCATTCATTCTAAAATTATACCCTAAAAGATCTACCTCATACACCCCTGGTATTAATCTTTCATATAAATTTTTTGTATAACCAAAAGAACTTAACTTACGTATTGCATTAGATAATTCATTATCATTTGTAATTAACATTCCTCCTTCCATCGTCGTAATATGTTTTGTTGGATAGAAAGAAAAGCACCCTGTATTTCCAAATACGCCTACTGATTTTTGGTCATAACGCGCCCCTAAAGCTGCCGCACAATCTTCTATTAAAAATATGTTATGACCAGATATAACTTTTAATATGCTATCCATATCCGCTGGCAAACCTACAAAGTGGACAACTATAATTGCTTTAGTATTTTTATTAATTTTTGACAAAATTAAATTTGGATTAATGTTTCCTGTTTTGCTATCTATATCCACAAAAATCACTTTAGCACCAGTATGAGAAACGCAATGTGCCGTAGCAATATGTGTCATGGCAGGAACTATCACTTCATCTCCAGGTCCTATACCTAAAGCTTTTAAAGATAAAAAAATTGCTGCAGTACAATTAGATACGGAAACAGCATTAGAAGAAAGATGTAATTCACTAAAATTTTTTTCAAACAAGCGGCATTGAGGACCATGTGTTAAAATATTACCTTCCAATACTGCTGAAGCAGCTCTACGCTCTTCTTCTTCAATTAAAGGTCTAGCAAATGGGATATTAATATCATTCATCATTATACACTTTTATTATAAAATATAAGAAACATCTACAGTTATTTTTTTTTGATATGATTCCCATATAGCAAGACATATATCCATTACTTTAAATATATCTTCACCAGTAACTTCCTGTTCTTTATTATTTATTATTGCATCAATAAACTCTGGCAATAAATCTCCTTTTTCCATACCAGGGTATATTATAGGGTCTAATTCTAAATCTTTATCATCATCTCCTGAATAAAACTCTCCTTTTCCTCTATTATTAACATAAGATTTTTTAGTTCCATATATATTTAAAGAATGAAATTTTGTCCTTTTAGGACCAAAAGTTGTAGTATTTTTTCCTGTCGCTCCACCATAAAATTTAAGCAAAGAAGTTATTGTTTCAGGATACTTATATTTACTATCCTTAGTTAATAAATTATTTCCCATAGCGCATACTTCTTTAACCTCATCATTCATTAACCAACGCATAAGATCAATTAGATGTATACCTCCTCCATAGACAGTACAGTAGAAAGGCATTTTTCCTCTCCATCCAGAAGTAATTTTATGCAAAATGTTATGAAGATAATCCCCTTCTATATGATAAATATCTCCAAATTTACCAACTTTAATCATCTCTTTTAGATTTTTAAATCTCGGTGATTGCCTTAAAATTAAATTAGACGTTATTCTGCAATTACTATCTTTCCATGCTCTTATTACTTTTTCAGCCTCGTCTTTAAATAAAACAACAGGCTTTTCTACCATTACATGCTTGCTATTCCTAAATGCAGACAATAATTGTTCAGCATGAAAATTATCATAAGAACATATAGAAACTATATCAATATTAGGATCCTCTGTAATCTTTTTACTATCTAAATATCTTCCTCTAACATCATATTTATCAGCTATAAAATTGAGTCGTTTAGGATTTATGTCACAGACAGATAGAACTTCAACAGTAGAAATTTTTTTATAAGATTTTAAGTGTGCTTCTCCCACTCCTAGACCAATAATTCCTACATTTAATTTTTTTTTTAATATATTTTTATTAATCACTTTAACCATGTTTATTACAAATTATTTTTATTTGGCTATCACCATATTTTTCTTTTGCATAAGGTAAATTATTAGTTACTTGTTCTATTTGATCAATTGCAACACCTCTAGTTAAATGTTTAAAATTATTAAAACCATTAGCAGATAACATTCTTTTAACTTCTCCTAGAGACTTATATTCATATGGCGCGTAAAGACAATCCATAAGCCAATATAGTCTGCCAGAATTAACTCCTAGCGACTTAATATATTTTTGAAATAAGTCTCTAGGGATATCTTCATTGCATACTCTAAGTGTATCCTGTAATAATTCAAATAACCCAAAGTGTCCATTGACATATAAAAATAATTCACCATTATTTTTTAAAATTCTGTTAAATTCTGATAAACATTTATTATAATCTAATGTATGGTGAATTACACCATTAGACCAAATCATATCCACTTCAGTATCATTTATTGGTATATTCAATAACGAACCTTCTAAATACTCAATATTAGAACCATATGATTTTTTTAAAGCTTGTTTTTTTGCAAATTTCAGTCCCTTTTTCCCTATATCAACACCATAAACTTTTTTTGCTCCAAGTTTTGCTATTGTTGCTGAAAATTTACCGCTACCACAACCTGCATCTACAACTACCTTGTCCTTAAAAAATAAACTTGGATCTATATTATTTTTGGTTAATCTTGCATATGTAAATTCAAAAGTTTCATCAAAATATATATCATCAGACATGTTTACCCAAATATCACTAAACAATCCAGAAACCTTGCTCTCAAAATCCTCATTCTGAGTTTTTTCTTCACCAAAAGTATTATTAAATAAATTATCATTACCAGTTTCTGATATTATTTTTGCACTTTTTTCAAATTTTTCAATAAATTCTGGCTTTGGGTCTTTGTCTTTTAAAAATGCATCTAAATGCCATAAAAATAAATTTAAACTAGTATACATTCTAACCGCCCACATACTATTTTTATTATTATTTCTACAAGCCATTAAATAATTATTAACTGCTTTAATACAACCACTATTGTATCTATCTTTAATTCGGTTAATTGCAGGAATTGTATTGGTTAGTTTCATTGTTTACTCCATAAAACTTATCTATTTATACTATTACTTTAATCTAATATATTATATTAAGTGTATATTAGATTAATTTATTTATTATTTAAAATTTTTATTCAAACTAACATATTCAATATTTTGCAAAATAGAAGTATTACTTATAGTCTTATCGATAAAAGTCTGAAAAAACTTTTCTAGATTTATCCATTGCCAAATATGAAAACTATTTTTTGCTCCTATTTTTAAAAAATCATTAAAGTTATCCGTAATTTTTTTAACTTCGAAAACGCCTCTTTGTTTAAAACTAACAGAACCAATTAAATCTAAAACCATTTTTGAAACATCTTTACTTCTTAACCAATCACCCTGTGGCGCTTGAATGCTTCTTTTTTGCCCTAATCTCACTCCCTCTGGCAATTTATTCTTCATAACACTTCTAATTATGCTTTTAGTTAATCCACCCTCAAAATAGTTATTTTCTTCTATTGAAAGCCCTAATTCTATTATTCTGTGGTCCAGAAAAGGCATTCTTAATTCAGTTGAATATGACATACTTTGTCTATCTTTAATTCTGGTATTCTTAGGTATTTTAGAGCAGACTATATAATTTATTAAATGATCACTAATATTTTGTAAATTATCTAATTCACTATGAATATGTGGCTTATCAAATGACTTTAAATATTCTGTTGTATAGGCTTCTTGATTAAAAGAGCTACCATCTTGGACATAAGAATTGTTTTTATCTAGATTATTTAAGTCCATCATAATTTGATCGGGCTTTATTTTCCATTTATCTGAATAATACTTCATATGTAGGTCAAATATATCTCTTTTAAATTTATATATTCGATTTAAAAAGATTAAATGATGAATTCTATAACCACCGAATGCTTCATCTAATCCAGTACCATCCAGCAATACTTTAATATTATAATCATTAGCATTTCTATAAATATTTTCAAAAGCACAATTCATTAAGCCTCCAAGAGTGCCTTCATGCGTATATATCATGCGGTCAAAATCATTTAAAAAATCATTTATACTATAACTAGAAATTATACTATTTTTTCCAAAATAGCTGGCAGCATCTTGGATCCAATCTTTTTCACTAAAACTACTCCCAAAATCTACAGAAAAACATGAATTGCTTAAATATTTTTTATTTTTTTCCATAGAAGCAAGCATAGTAGAAGAATCTAACCCACCTGATAACTTAACCCCTATATCAGTGTCAGAGTTTAAATGCTCTTCACAGACACTAGTCAAAGTATTATTTATATATAAATTTCTTTCTTTAATATTTTTAGGTAAATTTATTTTACTTTTATCTTCAACATTATACCATTTATTTTTACATTGAATTTTAGAATTTTTTACTTGCACATATGATCCTGGCTCCAACTGAATAATATTCTTAAAAAAAGTCTGTTCCGAACAATCTATTTTTCCTCTATGTAAATAATCAGATATCGCAGAAAAATTTGCATCATTTTTAATTCCTGCTGCCAACAGACTTTTTATCTCACTGGCAAAATAAAATGAATTTTTATCACTTGCATAATATAATGGTTTTTGTCCAAATCTATCTCTTACTAAAGTATAAGTATTTTTTTTAACATCATAGAAACAAAAAGAAAACATACCATTAATATCTTTTAAACTATCCAACCCATATAATATTAACATAGCTAATAGCACTTCAGTATCTGAACTTGTAATAAATTTATATTTATTACCTATTTTGGCTTTTAACTTTTTAAAATTATAAATTTCTCCGTTAAACACTAACACATATTGTTCATCTTCACTGACCATAGGTTGCATAGATCTATTATCAAAATCAATTATTTTTAAACGAGAAAAGCCTAATAAGGAATTTTTAGTTTTTAAAATTCTGTGTCCGTCCGGTCCTCTATGAATTTGGCTATGCAGCATATTTTTAATCGCATGTCTTTTAGCATCGTCGATATTACCAATTATACCAATTATACCGCACATTGCCTTTAAACTTCTGTGTTTCTAATAATTGCTTTACCATCCATCAATAGGATGTCTATATCTGAATTTTCAAAAGTATCCATAGCTTGATCAGCCGTCTCTACTATAGCATCTCCATGTAAATTAAATGATGTATTTAACAAAACAGGATGTCCTGATAATTTTTCAAATTCCTTTATAATATTATAATATTCAGCATTATCTTCTTTTTTTAACATTTGTGCTCTACAAGTTTTATCGGCTGGATGAACTACTGCTGGTAATTGGTTTGCTAGTCCTTCTTTCAAATCAAATGCCATTGTCATCCATGGAGAGTAAGTATTAGTTTTATTAACTAAATACCTATCACAGTCATCAAAACAGATTGTAGGAGTAAATGGCATCCAAAAATCTCTAAATTTAACTTTTTTATTTATTCTTTCAACGGTATCAGCTTTTCTTGGATCAGCCAAAATAGATCTATTTCCTAAGGCCCTTTGACCAAATTCCATTGCTCCCTCACATCTGGCTATAATTAAGCCAGAAAAAATCCATTTAGCAACATCCGCTGCACTATAATTATCTATAATTTTAAATTTTTTAGAAACTTTAGAGATTACTAAATCTACAGCATCTCTTGATATTTTAGTGCCAAGATAAATAGTCTCTAGACCTTTTATATCGTTACTTGAATAATTATTAACTGCGTACCAGGCAGCCCCAATTGCTAATGATCCATCGCCAGAAATTGGACCAGCCCATACAGAATTAATATTAGGATTCTTTATTAAAGCCTGTATTGCTTTGATATTTTGAGCAACTCCACCAGACAACACAATATCCTTTATATTATATTTTTTTATATTATTGACTATCCACTTCTCTAAAGTTTCTTCCAAATATGTCTGCAGCCCCCATGCTATACCATCAAATCTTTGTCCTTCTAAAGCGTCTTTTGAAGAATAATAAACATCATCATAAATATTTTTATTAACTAATTCATGTCCTCTTACTTCATCATAATTTCTAAAATGTTCTAAACTTTTTTTCCCATGATACTGAGAACCATATGGAGCTAAGCCCATAACTTTATATTCATGCTGACATGGTTTCATACCTAACAATAATGTTATATAACGATATAGTCTACCTAACATTGCTTCATTAGTTTTATATTTTTCTTTTATAGAGCCGTCTTGGGCTATAGAAACCGTGGCTGAACTATCATCTCCTCCTCCCTCTATGGTAAAAAGCAAAACTTTTGATTTAAAATCAACTTGCGAATAATAACCATAATATTGGTGGCAATCCTCATGTCTAACAAATTTAATCTTCTTTTCATCTATATTAATCTGATCAATTATAGCTTTTCTTCTATATTTATTTAAAATCTCGTAATGATCTCTAGTTGGATTTTTTCTTGCTTCATCTACAAATCCAAAATAAGGATTGTCTTTAATATTATCAATTTTATGTTCAAATAATTCAAAATCATCTAAACTATTTAAAGGTTTTTTATCTATTAATTTTGGTTTCCAATAATTTTCATTTTGGAATATCCAATCTTCCACGCTAAATAAAGCTTGAGGCTTTGTAATAGTGTAAAACAAACCTGCATTTATACCGGCCATAACAACCAAATCTATTTCATTTGCTTTTATACCTGATTCTTCAATGACCTTTTCAATAGCTCTTGAGGGATAGCCGCAATCTGTTTTTATTCTAGAAAATCTCTCTTCTACAGCTGCTGATACAATTCTACCTGACTTTACTACACAAGCGTGTGCCTCATGACTATCTGCTATACCTAGTATAATCAATTATCATTTATCCTCTTAGCTATAAATTAAAGATAGATACTACAAAAAAATAATATAGAACATGCAAAAATTAAATACTTAATCAAGTTAACATATTAAATTTTATTGTAGCTCCTTTTTCAATATTATATAAAGACTTTTTTCCTATTAGTTTTTTAAAAGCATTCGATGATATGAATGTAGATGGCCTCGCATACATAATATCTTTGATCTCTATTATTTGTCCTGCTTCTATATGATTTGCAGCAACTATTCCTTTTCTAATAGCTAATAAAATATTTTTTTCTGCTTGATTACAAAATTTATCATGCTCTCCAAAAGACATTTTAATTAAAGGCGCATTCTTAGTTAATTCAAGTAATTCTTTTGGATTAAGTGATAATAAATGATCATGAAATATCTTATTTTCTCTAGAATCAGTGAAATGAACTTCGATTAAATCTGCCCCTATAGATATTGCTAATGAAGGTGCTATCAAACCCTCTACATGATTAGAATATCCTACTCTTAGACCGGTATGCTCCTTTAAAAACTTTATAGAATTTAAATTTGCATGTTCTAATGGAGTAGGATAATTCGAAACACAGTGCATTAAAATAAGATTATTCCTAATATCTGAAATCTTACAGCTTTCTCTAAACCAACTTATAGCCTGATCTATTTCTTCTATATTAGCAGCACCAGTAGATAAAATCACTAGTTTACCAGTTTTAGCAGATGCACTTATTACTGGCTTAAACGTGATATCGCCACTAGCTATTTTTATAACGGATGTGTTATTAGCTAAAAATTCAACCCAATCTTCTGTAACAGCTGTAGAAAAAAAAAATATCCCTATTTTATTAGCATGATTTATTAATTTAATATGATCTTCTTCATTTAAATGAAACTTTTTAACTCTTTCCATTCTAACTTTATCTTCTGAAGAAATAAATTTATCTGGAGTATAACTTTGAAATTTTACAGCATCTGCACCACTTTTATGTGCTAATGTAATTAAATTTAATGCAGATTCTATAGATCCCTCATGGTTAACTCCTATTTCTGCAATAATAGGTACTTCTTTATCTAAATCCTTACCAAATAATTCCATATTCTATATCCTTTATGATGTAAGAGTAAACTGCCTAACCATTATTTTTTGGCGGAGGAGATGGGATTCGAACCCACGATACAGTTTCCTGTATACACGCTTTCCAAGCGTGCGCCTTCGACCGCTCGGCCACCCCTCCCAAATTTTTAATCTCTAAGTATGGCATTAGTATCTTTTTTTGCACCTTGAATTATTAAATCAGAAATATCTAAAATTTCATTTTCCTTTAAAGTTTTTTCTTTAGGTTGCATAATAACTTCTATTGCTATTGATTTTTTATCACTAGTAGATAAATTCTCTGAATATATATCAAATAAATTAACCTTTAGAATATCAACATAATTAACTAAACTAAGTGATTTTTTGACAGAAGCAATTATTTCTGAGGATGGCGTTTCAATATTTACTAAAAAAGCATAGTCTCTCTTAATTGGCATAAGATTATATAGTACATAATGTTGTTTACTCTTCTTAAGAGTATTAGGTAAATTATTGTGAAATAATTCAAAACATAGTATTCGCATTTCATACATATCAGAAAATTTAGGGTGCAACTCACCAAAATATCCTAATAAATTCTTTCCTAATTTTATAGACCCTGATCTTCCAGGATGATAGCAATCAGGCACATCCTTACTTAAAATTAAATTACTAGTATTAATTCCCACTGCCTCTAAAGCTTTATAAGCATCTTTCTTAACATCATATATATCTAGTTCTCTAGCTTCTAACGACCAATGCCTTGAAGACGACTGTCCTGATCTAATACCAGCAGAACAAATTAACTGATCACTTTCATTCTCACTAAGATAAATTGAACCTACTTCAAATAGACCAGAATTTTTTAGACCTTTTTTATTATTTTTAATAAAATGATTAATTAAATTTGGAAGTAAAGAAACCCTCATAACAGATAAATCTTGGGATATTGGATTATCTAATACAACAGGGTTAATATTAGGTTTAAATAATTTTGCATCTTTTTCAGATAAAAATGAGAAAGTAACTAGCTCATATAAGCCTCTTTTTACTAATGCTGTACTAATTAATCTGTTTCTATATTCATCAATATTTAAAACTGGAATTCTTTTTTCTAAAACATTACCTAATGAAGATTCTATAAGCTTATCATAACCATTAACTCTCAATAACTCTTCTACCACATCTGCTTCTTCAATAATGTCATGCCTCCATGTAGGCGCTAACAAGGATAGTTTGTCTTTATAGAGCTTAACTTCAAAACCTAGCTTTAATAAAATATCTTTTTGTTCTTCTATATTTATTTCCACTCCACCCAGTTTTTTAACTTTGGAACAATTAAAATCAATAGTATTATTTTTTATTTCAATTTTTCCTGCTTCTACTTCGTCGCTAACTTCTCCTCCACAAATCTCCAAAACTAAATTTGTCATAATATTCATGCCTTCTTCTACATACTTTGGATCTATACCTCTCTCGAAACGATACCTAGCATCTGATAAAATATTTAATGATCTACCAGATATTGCTATATTTTTTTGATCAAAATAAGCAGATTCTAAAAACATTTCTGTAGTATTTAAATTACAGGATGTATATTGTCCCCCTATCACTCCTGCAATAGAAACAGGTTTAACATCATCAGCAATAATAAGAATATCTTTGTTTAAATCATAACTCTTACCATCTAATGCTAATAATTTTTTTCCCTCATCAGCCATTCTTATACATAAATTACCTTGTAATTTTTTTGCATCAAAAACATGAAGCGGTCGACCTAAATCAAAAGTTATAAAATTCGTAAGATCTACTAATGAAGATATGGGTTTTAATCCGATTGAAATTAGACGTTTCTTTAACCATTCTGGACTTTCTCTATTTTTTAAACCTTTAAAATGCCTCCCCTTAACATAAGAACAAGCATTTTTATTTTTAGAATTTAAATTTATATTCCAGTTAATAGGAGACTTATATGAACCCTTAATATTTAATATTTTTTTATTTATAAGTGTCCCTAATCCCATAACTGCAAGTTCTCTTGCAATACCTAAAACACTGGCACAATCCCCTCTATTTGGTGTCAAACCAATTTCAAAAATTGGATCAGAAAGTCCTGACCAATCAGAATATTTTTTTCCTATAGGCGCATCTTCAGGTAGTTCGATAATACCAATACTTTTATCTTCAAAACCTAGCTCCTCAGAAGAACATAACATTCCCTCACCAGTATACCCTCTTATATCTTTCTTCTTTAATACCAAACCGCTTGAAGGGATAGTAGTTCCTATAGGTGCGAAAACTACTTTTAAAGTTTCTTTCACATTTGATGCACCACATACAACTGATAACTGTCCATCCCCTGTTTCTACTTTGCAAATATTTAATCTATCAGCATTAGGATGTTGTGATACTTGTAAGATTTGCGCTATTGTAAAATTTTCTAAACCACTTGAATTATCTTCAATGGACTCTACTTCTAATCCTAGGTTTGTTAAACTATTACTAATATCTTCATTACTAATACCAGGATTAAATTTTATATGATCAGATATCCACGACAAAGAAAATTTCAATTATTAACGCTCCCTAAATTTTGACCAAATATGAGAAATTCCCCCTTGAATAGAAAAACCATAGTGATCTAGCCAACGTATATCTCCTTCATAGAAATTTCTTAAATCTGCTATACCATATTTTAACATTGCAAATCTCTCTACCCCTAATCCAAAAGCAAATCCTTGCCATTCCTCTGGATCTAAGCCACAGTTAATTAAAACTTTTGGGTGTACCATACCACAGCCCATAACCTCCAACCAATCTGAACCTTTACCTATATTAATAGCATTACCTTTTTTTCTATAACCTATATCAACTTCAGCAGATGGTTCTGTAAAAGGAAAATATGATGGCCTGAACCTAACTGGCAAATCTGTGACTTCAAAAAACTCTTCACAAAAAGACTTTATAAGTCCTTTCAAATGTCTCATATTAGCAGCTTTTTCAATAACTAATCCTTCTATTTGATGGAACATTGGAGAGTGTGTAGCATCATCATCAGATCGAAAAGTGCGGCCTGGTGCTATAATTCTAATAGGTGGTTCCTTATTAATCATAGTTCTAATTTGAACTGGTGAAGTATGTGTTCGTAAAAGCTTTCTCTCTTCATTTCTATTTTGAGAAATATAAAATGTATCATGTTCTTGTCTTGCTGGGTGATCATCAGGAATATTTAAAGCTGTAAAATTATTAAAATCATTTTCTATATCAGGTCCAGTTTCAACTGAAAAACCAAAATTAGAGAATATAGATATTATTACATCAATTGTTCTACTAATAGGATGAATTTTTCCTTCATCCTCATTATTTCCTGGTCTAATGGGAAGTGTAATATCTAAATTTTCATTTTTTATTCTATTAATAATTGCTATATCTTTAAGTTCTTGCTCTTTAACTTCAAAAGCATCTAATACTTTTAAACGAAGTTCATTATAAGTTTTTCCTAAAATTTTTTTTTCTTCATTACTTACTGTTGATAGAGATTTCATTAATGAGGATATTCGTCCCTTTTTACCTAATTCCCTTACTTTAACTATTTGCAAATCATGAAAAGTTTTAGCATGAGAGATATCTAATAAAATATTTTTTTCAAAATCTTTAATATTTAACATATTAACCTTCATTCTCTACTTAATAAAAATTTATATAAGATATAAATCATCATTAATATAAAACATATAATTAATTATAATTAAAGATTATATAAAGAAAAAAATATACTTTATTATTAAGTACTTTTTACTTTTTCTACTATAGATTTAAAAGAATCAGGCTCTCTAACAGCAAGGTCTGCTAACATTTTTCTATTAATATTAAATCCTGAAATATTTAACTTGTTTATTAATACTCCATAAGTCATGCCTAATTCTCTAGCTGCAGCGTTAATTCGCTGTATCCATAAACCTCTAAAAGATCTTTTTTTAGCTTTTCTATCCCTGTAAGCATACTGACCATTTTTTTCAACTCTTTGTATTGCTGCACGAAATGTATTCTTTTGTCTACCTCTTGAGCCTTTTGCAGCTTTAATAACTTTTAGATGCCTACTATGGGCCGTAACTCCACGTTTTACACGAGACATAATATTTCCTTTTCTTCTAATAGTTTATTATAAACTATTTCTTAAAAAATTCTTTTTAATTATTTTTGCGTCTGCATCCACCATTATTGTGGAACCTCTAGCATTTCTAATAAATTTAGCCGTTCTTTTTATCATACCGTGTCTTTTTCCTGCCTGGCTCATTTTTACTTTACCAGAACTGGTTAAACTAAAACGTTTTTTAGCACCACTTTTAGTCTTAATTTTA
>Ga0209501_10001639_pt1 | contig 24433 bp, 31 predicted proteins | sample ArcticOcean_MG_C_4_FD_187434 | JGI IMG/M metagenome (GOLD analysis project Ga0209501, IMG submission 187434) | Marine microbial communities from western Arctic Ocean - ArcticOcean_MG_CB4_134 (SPAdes) (version 2) | ecosystem: Environmental > Aquatic > Marine > Oceanic | place: Arctic Ocean...
GTGCCGCCTCCGGCGCCCTCATAGGGGATGCCGGTGGCGTCGGCGACGCGCACAAAACCATGGAATGCGGCGGCGATGGCGGCGCAATCGACAAACGCCGCATCGCCGAGGGTTTGCCGAATTTCTGCCTGTTTTTCGGCGATCAGCGGGCCATCCCGGTGATAGACCACTTCCGCATAGGCGGCCAACAGATCCGCGTGCGGAATATCCGTCTCGCCGCTGACGCCGCTGACGCCGCCGGTGATGTCGGTCATGACAAACGTGGTTCCGATTGTGTTGTTGCTCTCACGGAGCATATAGGCATGTGCCGTCGTTCAATAGGCGCAACTGTGCAGGGCCGATGTTCGGGCCGCTATCAGTTCGATCTGATTGCGCGAAATGGCGCGAAAATGGGTGTCGAAGTCGCCCATATGCTCGGCGGGCAGGTAGTTGGTCACGGCCAGATCCCAATAGCCTTGCTTGGTATCCGGAACCGACGACAGGGCGCGCAGGATATAGGCGTTGCGCGTGCCCGGGTAGAGATCACCATCTTCTTCGGTGGCGTCTTCGGGCTCGACAATGGGCACCCACGCGGCGGCGCGCTTGGCGCCCGAAGACGTGTACCTGATGGGCTCGCCCGACGCCGGCTCCGGCAGCGGGACATCATCGTGGCCGATGCCGGCGGCGAAGGTATCCATGATCATCGCCGCGGACACCAGACCGATGGTCTCCACATAAGCGCCGTCCGATATGCCGCTATCGACGGCGCCGCGCACCCAGCTTTCGGTCAGGCGCCCTGGATCGTTGACGATGCGGTGGATCACTTCCACCATCATCGGCGAAAGATCGGTGGCCGATTGGTGGGTGCCTTCGCCTGAATTCGGCGACAGGGCGTCTTTCTGGATTTTGCAAAACGCGCAGTTGCGCACGTTGCGCACCTCGGCGGCGATGGCGACGCGTTCGGCGCCGCTAAGCCAGGTGCCGGGCGCCGCCAAATGCTCCCAAAAACGGGTCTGGGCGCCGATCAAATCCTCGCGCACGGTGAGATCGGATTGGGGGTAGCTGATGGTCATTGTCTGTCACCATTCCATTTGAGCCAATTCCTATGATGACAGAGTGACCGGCATTGCCGGTAATTTCAATGCAGGCAAATCAAATCATTGTCGCTTGCAGCCGCCGGTAATAATATATTGAGGATCGGTGGGGTATTTATTATGAACGATCACGCGTTCCGGCCCGCCGGCGAATGTTAAGCGAAAGGGTTTCGATGCCATCTGCCGTGGATTCCGTTTTTGAAATCGCCTTCTGGTTTTCCGACCGGGCGCTCAACGACAATGAATATCTGCAGCCCATCAAGCTGCAATATCTGATGTTCCTGGCGCAGTCCTATTTCGCCGTCGCCTATGAGGGCAAACGGCTGGTGCCGGCCATTTTCGTCGCCGAGGTGGTCGGACCGATCGAGCCTTCGATCTATCAGGCTTTTACCCGGGGCCGCCCCAACCTGGACGTGCCGATCAATCTCGACGACGATGTGCGCTCCTTCGTGGACAGCATCTGGCGCCGCTTCGGTCATCATTCGGCGGATTATCTGGCAAAGCTTTGCCGCCGCAATCCCGCCTATAAGGCGGCTCTGAAGCGCGGGCGGCGCGCCGAAATCGATCTTACCGAAATGCGGGATTCGTTCATCGCCTCCACCGAAACCCCGGCTGTCGATAGCGTCGTGAAGCCCAAGGTCATGCGCTCGCACACCGGCCGTGCCGTCGAGGTCAAGGCCTGGGCGCCGAGAAAAGTAAAGCCGAGCTAGGGTTTCGGCCCCTTAGGCCAGCAGCGCCACCAGGAATATCAGCAGTAAGGTGACGATCACGGCGGCCGAGGAGCCTGTCGCTTGGGTGCGGGCGAGTAGACCTTTGGGGCCATGGTAGCGGAATACGGTAGCAATGAAGCGGTTCAAATTTTCAAACAGATCGGCGATCAGGGAAGTCCAGGCCCGCGCGCCCGCATCCATAAACCAGTTGATGAATTTGGGTACCAGCCAGCGATAGCTGAAATCGAAATCCAAAACTGTTGAGCGAAGCTCCGGTGGATACAGCCCGGTTCGTTGCAGCACGCCAAATGCCAGCGCCGAGAACATCAGAAGCTGCAACATGGTCACCACGTGGGTGGTTGTATAAGGCGTGTAGTCTACCGGGAACGGCAACAGCGCGTAGAGCGGCTGCGGATAGACACCAATGCCGATGCAGAAGAACGCAGCAAGCCCCATGGCCAACAGCATATTGAAAGGCGCCTCCTTGGGCCGCTTACCGGAATCATGGGCGAAGAAGGCAAAAAACGGAATTTTAATTCCGGAATGATGAAAGACGCCGGCCGATGCAAACAACAATACCAGGAACGGGATCAGATAGCCCTCCTCGGCGGCCGAAGTCAGGATCATCGATTTGGTGACAAATCCGCTGAACAGAGGAAAGGCGGAGATGGAGGCCGAGCCGATGATACAAAATCCAGTTGTCCAAGGCATGGTCTTGTACAGTCCGCCCAATTCCGAACCTTTGGCCGTGCCCACCCTGTGGAGCACCGCCCCCATGGACATGAACAAAAGCGCCTTGTAGAGAATATGGGCAAAGGCGTGGCTGACCGCACCGTTAATTGCCAAGGTCGTGCCGATGCCTATGCCGGCCACCATGAAACCCAATTGGTTGTTGAGGCTATAGGCGAGCACCCGGCGCAAATCGTTTTCGATGACTGCAAAGAATATGGGAAATGCGGTCATGGCTACGCCGATCCAAATCAATATTTCGGTGCCCGCATAGCCGCGCGCCAGAGCATAGACCGCTAACTTGGTGGTGAACGCCGACAAGAACACCGTGCCCGTGGGCGAGGCTTCCGGATAGGCATCTTGGAGCCAGTTGTGCAGCAACGGGAAGGCGCACTTGATGCCGAAGGCAATCAGAATCAGGATGCCGCCAAGGCTGTCCACACCGATGTTATTGAAGGCCACGGATCCGGTTTCGTTGGCCAGCAAAACCGCGCCTCCGGCCAGCAGCACGCCCGATAATATTTGGATCATTAGGTATCGCATTCCGGCGCTGTAGGCCCGCTCTGTGCGCCCCGCCCAGATCAGAAACACCGATGACACCGCCGCCAATTCCCAATAGACGAACAGGGTAATCAAATCGCCGGCGAATGTTGCACCCACCGCCGCGCCGACATAGACCAATGCCGAAGTCTGTTCCGCCAAATCTTCATTATGCCAGGCAAAAATGATGGCGATGGCGGCGGCAATATAAAAGATATAGCCGAATATCAGGCTGAGTTTGTCGACGCGCACATGGGTCAGTTCGAATCCGAACACAGGCATAGCGCCGAAGGTTCCTGGATCAAGCAACATCAATTGCCAAAGCCCCAGCAACGGCAGCGCCAGCATATAGGCCGAACGCAGATGGCCCCGGACGAACGGCACGAAAATCGCGCCGGCGATCATCAACAGGCCGGGGGGAAACTCAGCGATCATAGTAGTCCTCGTCGCGCTTCAGAAATTTGCGCAATTCGCGCGCCGTCAGTACCAAGGCAAAGGAAAGGAAAAATCCGAATAATCCGAAAAATCCGAACCAATGCTCAAAGGGGAAAATCACGTGCTTTTCGTAAAAAGCGTCGGATGCAAACAGCAGGGCGCAGATCGCGACCAGTATCCAGAACAACTTGTGGACGTTGCGGATGTCATCGAGCCAATAGGTCCTAGTTGGGCTCTCTTCCGGGGCGGTCTTATTTTTCGGGGTTTCGCTCACGTCACTTTGCTTCCATCACGGTTTGGCCAGAGGCGCCAGCAATTGGCCGATATCGCCAGCCGCAAAAAACAGTGCGAAGGTGCCTGCCGCCGAGATAACGATCGCAATCAGGCAGAACAACGGCGCTTCTTCAATGCCGCCGCCGCCGGCACCGCCCGCCGCCGCCGCACCGACCGATTGCGGCGCCGGCAGCGGCCGGAAAAAGGCGCGCACCACGATCGGCATCAGATAGGCGACGCTGAGGATCGAAGACAGCATCCAAACGGCGATGAATATGAATTGCTCACCTTCCGCCGCGCCCAACATCAGGTGCCACTTGCTCAGGGAGCCGCCCATGGGCGGCAGGCCAATAATACTGAGGGCGCCCACTACAAATGCAATCATGGTTACCGGCATTTTGCGGCCGATGCCGTTCAGTTCACTCACCAGGGTCAGGTGATGGGCTGTGTAGATCGCGCCGGCGCAGAAAAATAGGGTGATCTTTCCAAACGCATGCATGACGATGTGCATGCCGCCGCCGACCACGCTGGCCCCGGTGGCGATAGCGGCTCCCAAGATGATATAGGAAAGCTGGCTGATCGTGGAATAAGCAAGCCGTGCTTTCAGGTTATCTTTGCGCATGGCCACAACCGATGCGATCAGCAGTGTCGCCGCCGCGATTCCGGCGAGCAGCAGGGACGCGCTGGTTCCGTTCACCAAATCGATGCCGAAGATATAGATGATCACCTTCAGCACCGTGAAGACGCCGGCCTTGACGACCGCAACCGCATGCAGCAAAGCGCTGACTGGCGTAGGCGCGACCATGGCGGCGGGCAGCCAGCGATGGATCGGCATCAATGCCGCTTTGCCGATGCCATACATATAGAGGAACAGGAGCACGCCGATGAGGCCGTCGGAAACTTTACCCTTAAGGATGCCGCCTGGGGTGAAATCTAAGGTGCCCGCCGCGTTCCATGTCCAGATGATGCCGAGTAACAGTAGCCCGATGGATGTGGACATCAGTATGCCCAAATAGACGCGCCCCGATTTGACCGCTTCTTCGGTGCCAGAATGGGTCACCAGCGGATAGGTACAGATGGTCAGGATTTCATAGAATACAAACAGGGTCAGCATGTTGCCGGCAAAGGCGACACCGATGGCACTAGCCAGGGAAATGGCGAAAAAGAAATAGAACCGGGTCTGGTTACGCTCGTTATTGCCGCGCATGTAGCCAATGGAATAGAGCGAATTGACGATCCAAAGCCCCGAGGCAACGAGACCGAAAAGCATTCCCAGCGGCTCCACTTTCAGAAACAAATCGAGGCCCGGGAAAATGGTACCAAAAACCAGGCTCGGCCGGGCGCCGCCAAACACATCGGGAGTGATGCCGGCGACGGTCAGAAACAATGCTACCGCTGTGATCAGCGTCGCCGTCTCGCGCAGGTTGGCGTTGCGGCCAACGGCAACGATGGCAAGCGATCCGATCAGCGGAATGGCGAGCGACCAAAAGAGCGGGTTTTCCATCATCCGCCGTTACCCATAAGGATTTCCGCCGCCCGGCGCGCGGTGCCGACGCTAAGCTCCGTGTTGGTGCCGAAATATATGTTGGCGGCAACCAGGACCCAGAGCGGAACCAGCATCGCCGCCGGCACCTCGGTGACCACCGCCGCGCCGTCCGGGCGCGGGCGGAAATAGGCCGCCTCGATCACCTTCCAGAAATAAATCACCGCCAGCAACGAGGAAGCCACGATTACCACGGCGACCATCCACCAGCCTTTTTCCAAGGCGGCGTTGATCAGGAACCATTTGGAGACAAAGCCGGTGGTCAGCGGGATGCCGATCAGTGAAAACCCGGCGAGCACGAAGGCGGCCATGGTAAACGGCATGGATTTTCCAATCCCCGCCATATCGTCGACCTTGGTCGATCCGATACGGTAGAAAACGCAAGCCAGAACCAGGAACAGCGATCCCTTGATCAGGGCATGGTTAAACAGATGCAGGATGCTGGCCATGGCGCCGGTTGCGGTTACCAAAGATATGCCGATAACGATGTAACCCAACTGGGCGACGCTGGAATAGGCCAAAAGCCGCTTGGCGTTGTCCTGGAAGATGGCCACCGCCGACATGCTTAGCGCTGCGATGATGCCGAGGACCAATAACAGATTGCTGACCGGCAGGCCTTCGAATATTCCAGCGCCGAAAAATGTGTAGTATATGCGCAAGAGCACATAGACCGCGACTTTGGTCGCCGTCGCCGCCAGAAACGCGGTGACCACCGACGGCGCATAGGTGTAGGCGTTCGGCAGCCACAGATGCAACGGAAAGAGACCCATCTTCAGCCCGATGCCGACGGTCAGGAAGCCGACGGCGACAAGGATGGTTTTGGTCTCGGCGACGGCCGGCAGCCGTTCCGCCAGATCGGCCATATTCAGCGTTCCGGTCATCTGATACATCATGCCGACGCCGATAATGTAGAAGGTCGCGCCAATGGTGCCCAAGACCAGATAGCGGTAGGCCGCCGTCAACGCCCGGCGTTCCTTGCCGAGGCTGATCAGCACATAGGTGGACAGCGACGATATCTCCAGGAACACAAACAGATTGAACGCATCACCGGTCGCCGCCATGCCCAGCAGGCCGGCGAAGGTCAGCAGATACATGGTGTAGAACAGGTAGACCCGGTCGCCGGGTATTTCCACGGCGACGCTTTTCGGTGCAAAGATCATCATCACCGAGCCAATACCCGTGACGATCAGAATAATGAACGCCGATAGCTGGTCGATGCGGTATTCGATCCCCCAAGGCGCCGCCCAGTCGCCCAGCAGGTAGGAGATGGTTCCCGTATCCATAACCTGGCGAAGAAGCGCGATGGCGAGGATGAACGATACCCAGGTTATGACCGTGGCCAGCAGCCAGGCCCGCCCGCCATGGCGCAGGATCACGCAAAGGGGCGCCGCGACCAAGGGCAATATCACCACCAAAACCGGGAAATGTTCGGCGATCACGGCTCGCTCTCCCCGGCCTCGATGCGCTGAATGTCATCCTCTTCGATGGTGCCGTAGGCATCCCGTATGCGCACCACCAATGCCAAGCCAAGAGCGGTGGTAGCGACCCCGACGACGATGGCGGTCAGGATCAAAACGTGGGGCAGGGGGTTGGAATAGGTCTCGATACTGTCGTCCAGGATGGGCGCCGCGCCGCCGATGATCTTGGACATGGATATGTAGAAGACAAAAACCGAAACCTGAAAGACGTTCAGCCCGACGATCTTCTTGATCAGGTTGCCTTGGGAAATGACGATATAAAAACCGGTCATCATCAGGATGACGACGATCCAATAATTGATAAGGCCGGGAAACGCCATGCTTAGCGATCCTGGCCGGCGAAGATGAAAAAGATGGTGATCATGGTCGCCGCAACGGTGGTGCCGACGCCGAACTCGATCAGAAATATGCCGAGATGCTGTCCGGAGACGGGGTGGCTGGAGAGCACCGAATAGTTCAGAAAATTGCCGCCCAAAAATATACCGAAGAAGCCGACACCGGCATAAAGCAATACCCCCAGCGACAGTAATATCCGCGTCAGCGTCGCCGGCAACACGCGCCGCGCCTCGTCGATGCCATAGATCAGCGCATACAGGATAAAGCCGACCGCGAATATCACGCCCGCCTGAAAACCGCCGCCGGGCCCGAAATCACCATGGAACTGCACATAGAGGGCATAAAGGAATATGAACGGGATCATAAACTTGGCGACGACGCGTAAGATAGAATGGGAATTCAAACTTCTTCCTCCTCGCGCTTTGCGCCAACCCCGGCGCGCAGGCCGGGCCGCCACCGGTTATGACCGCGCCCTAGCAGCACGAGAACGCCGATGGCGGCGGTGAAAATCACCACTACCTCGCCCAACGTATCGAAGCCCCGGTAGCTGGCCAGAACCGACGTGACGATGTTCGGGACGCCAATTTCGGCGCCCGACTTCTCGATATAGCGGGGCGCCACATGTTTGTTGGCGGGCGCGTCCGCATCACCGTAAAGAGGCATGTCGAGGGTGCCGAAGATCAGCACTCCGCCGGTCGCCACGACGATCAAAAGCGGCATCAGCTTGAATTTTTCCGGCGTGTAGTCGCCGCGCTCGGAGGTCAGCGCGATGGTGCCGAGGACCAGCAATGTGGAAACGCCGGCGCCGACCGCGGCTTCGGTAAAGGCCACATCGACCGCCGTCAATAAGACATAGAGGACCGCCGACAAGAGGCTAAAGACGCCCATCAGCATGACAATGGTGAACAAATTGCGCAGCCGGGCAATGGCGAAGGCAACCGCCGTCATCAGAAGCAGGAGCGCGACATCGAGGATGCTTTCTATGGCTTCTCTCCTTCCTCTTCGGCGGGCTTGGCGGTGCGGTCTTCGGCCAGCTCCGGCTTCAAGCCCGATCCCAGCGCGGCTTGCGCCAGGGCGTGGGTGGCGGTCGGGCTGGCGAAAAACATGAACATGATGATGAGCACAAGTTTCAATGATACCAGCGTCAGACCGGACTGCACGATCATACCCAACATCATCAAGCCGACGCCGAGGGTATCGGTGATGCCGGCGGCATGCATGCGGCTGTAAACGTCGGGAAAACGGATCAGCCCGATGGCCCCGATCAGCACGAATGCCGAGCCGCCGAAGATAAATATCCAACTGAAGATATCGGCGATCAGACTCATAGGTCCCCCAGATTATCGCCGGAATGAGGCTGGCCGAGATGGGCAAATTTGAAAAATTTCATCAGGGCAATGGTGGCGACAAAGCTAATCAGTGCATAGACCAGGGCGATATCCAAAAACTCCGGTCGGTCGGTGAGAAATCCAAGAACGGCGATCAGGAGCAGTGCCTTCGATCCGAACACGTTGACCGCTAGGATGCGGTCATAGACTGTCGGACCGAGTATCAGGCGGACAATGGCGATGGCCATGGCGATAATAACGGCGGCTCCGGCGGCAATAAACATCAGCTTGCGCTCTCCGCCGGGCGCCCGGAAAGGCCTTCCATTTGTACTGTGCGCCGGTCCATGCGGCCGGTTTCCAGCTCATCCGCAGCCTCAGCCGTGATGGCGTGGATGGTAAATTCAGAGCTCGCGTCATCCACATCGACGGTGACGGTTCCTGGTGTCAGGGTGATGGAATTGGCGTAGGCCACCATGCCGACCTCGGTTTGTTGGCTGGCCTTCACCTTGAGCAAAACCGGGCTGATCGGCAGGCTGGGGTTGAGGATGATGCGCGCCACATCGAAATTCGCCTTGATGATCTCCCAGGCCAGCCAGGGTAAAAATTTCAACGCGCCCAATGTCATTTGAATGGGATGGCCTTCGTCGTCCGCCAGATTCATCCGGTGCGCGATCCAGACCACGAATATGGAGGAAGCCAGCCCAAGCTCAATCAGAATAAGCTCATGGAAATGACCGGACAGGGCCAGCCATAATATAAACAGCACCACTCCCAAACTGATGTGTCTTAACATGCCGCCCAACTCATATTGCGGACCGCCTTGGCGGTCCGGTTTTGCCCTTCGGACATTGGTTGGAATACCTAGCGGGCTTTTGAAAATTCATCAAGGCAGTTCGGTGGCGTAGTCTCCGACCGGCGGGGTGGCCTTGATCAGCCCTTGTTTTTTTAAGAAAGCGGCAAACCGCTTGTAACGCCCCTTGTCGAGGGCAGCGGGGCGAAGCGCGAATCGCGGCAACGTGTCGCGCCAGGCGCGCCTATTCAGCTCGTCATTCAATTTTTTGTGCGCGCCGATAAAAATCTTCCAGCTTTCATCGGGATGATTGACCAGAAACTGCACGCTGTCTTCGAGGGCGCGCAAGAATGCGCTATAGCGCTTGTCGCCGAGTTTGGCTTTGTTGGCGACAATGATCAATTCGTCATAGGAGGGAACGCCTTCCTCTTCGGGAAAGAAGGCACGCCCGGGCCGATTGACGATATCCATCTGGTTCAGCTCGAAATTGCGAAAGGCGCCGATCACTGCATCCACCTTGCCCGTGATGAGGGCCGGCGAAAGGGAAAAATTTACATTGATCAGAGTGATGTCCTTCAAGCTCAGGCCGTGCCGCGACAGCATCGCCGACAGTAACGCGTCTTCGAACCCGCCGACCGAGAAGCCGACCTTTTTGCCTTTCAGATCGGCAATGGATTTGATCGGGCCGGACGCCAGAACCACCAGCGAGTTCAGCGGCGTCGAAACCAGCGTGCCGATGCGCACCAGGGGCAGGCCTTCGGCCACCTGCACATGCAATTGCGGCTGATAGGAAACCGCTAGATCGGCCTTGCCGGCGGCGACCAGCTTGGGCGGCAGGTTGGGATCGGCGGGCGCCACCAATTCGACGTCGAGGCCGTGGTTTTTGAAGAACCCTTTTTCCTTGGCGATGATCAGCGGCGCGTGATCGGGATTGACGAACCAATCCAGTAATACAGTCAGTTTTTCCGCTGCCGATACCGGGCTTGCAATGATGAGAAACGGGGCGGCGAACAGGGCGGCGATGAGATATTTGGAAAGTTTCATTTTATTTTCTCCGGTTGGTCAGTCGTTGCTTGGATGGGATTCCGGTTGCCAGCTCAGCAGACGGCGTAGACCGGCATCGACGATGAAATAAATGGTGACGGCGATGATCGCCAAAATGAACAGGGACGCGAACATCACATCGATCTGCATGCGGCCGTTGGCATGCAGCATCAAAAAGCCGAGCCCCTGGCTGGAGCCGACCCATTCGCCGACGATGGCGCCGATGGGTGCAACAGCGGTGGCGACGCGAAGCCCGGACGCAAAAGCCGGCAAGGCGGCGGGCAAGCGGATTTGGCGTAATATCGCCCAGCGCGATGCATTCATGGTCCGGGCCAGATCCATATAGCCCGGCTCGGTCCGCCGGAGGCCGTCGAAAAAAGCGGCGGTCACCGGGAAATAGATGATCAGCGTTGCCATCGCCACCTTGGAGATGATGCCGTAGCCCAGCCACAAAACCAGGATCGGCGCCAGGGCGAACACGGGGATCGCCTGTGAGATCACCAGCACCGGAAACAGCCAGCGGCGCGCCGGCGCGAAATAGGCCATGGTCAAGGCACTGACCGAGCCAAGGATGGCGCCGATGATGAGGCCCATCAAAATCTCGGCCAGGGTCACACCGGCATGGGGAAGGATGATGTCGATTTGATCGGCGAGGGCGCCACCGACCCGGAACGGTGAGGGCAGGATAAATGGCGGCGCGCCACTCACCCAGACAATTACCTGCCAGATAAGAAGCAACCCGGCGAATATGATGAGCGGGCGCAGCATGATCATGGCAGCGCCGCCTCGGCATCGGACAGCCGTTGCAGAAGATCGGCCTGGCCTTGCAGGACCGCCTGATCATGCAGATCGCGAACCGGATTGCCGGAGAGTTGCATGGCGCTTTCCAGCTGTGCCGGGCGCCCGGCCAGCACATAGATTTGGTGGCTGAGGCGCAACGCCTCCATCGGATCGTGGGTGACCAGCAGAATTGTTTTTCCGCTCAGCAGGCGGGCGCTAAGCTCCTGCAATTTGATTCGGGTGATGGAATCGAGGGCCGAAAAGGGCTCATCCATCAGCACCACGGGCCGGTCTTCCAGCAAAGTTCTGGCGAGGGCGGCGCGCTGTCGCATACCGCCGGACAGCATCGCCGGAATATCGGCCGCGTTGGCTTCCAACCCGACCGCGCTCAACAGCGCCATGGCCCGCGCCCGCGTATCGCCGGTGACTTCGCCGCGAAGCCGGGCGCCGAGCATGACGTTGGCGAGTATGGATAACCACGGCAGCAGCAAATCCTGCTGCGCCATATAAGCGGCGCGCCCGGCCAGGGGCTGTCCATCGGCGCAGTGCAGTTGCACTTCGGAGCGGCCCGGCTCCAACCCGGCAATCAGGCGTAACAAAGTGGTTTTGCCGACGCCGCTGGTCCCCAGCAGGCTGGTCCATTGACCGGCCGGCAGGGTAAGTGCAAGCCGTTCGAACAGGTTCCAGCCGCCGAATGACACATCGGCGGCGCTGACCTGGACTTCAATCGGTGGTGAGGGTTTTTTCTCTGGCATCCCCACTGGTCCCTACGCCGGTTCTAACCGGATCAGGTTCGAGGGGTCGTTTCCCAATTGAAACCTCTCAGCCCGCTAAGGCTCCCCCCAGTGCAGCCCTAACTATGCCCGTAGCCGGGCTCAGCGGCAATCACAAATATTGTAATAGAATTGTCTGTCAGGGCCGCTCGGCGCCGGCATAGAGCATGCGTTCCCGTTCGGCCCGCCAAAGATCCGCATAGCCGCAATCCTTATAGTCTTCGAAATAGGGCCCGCCGGTGGTGAAATGCAGGTTCGATAATTCTTCGGGCGGCGCCTCCGGATCGTAATCGACCAGATGGTTCCAGCGGTGCGGTATCTCGCCGATCAAATCATCATCGCCAAGCCAATGGAACCGGTGCAGCTCCAGGCCAGACGCCGTGTTGACATAATCCGGCGTCAGCTTGGCGCATTTGGCGGCGTTGAACAGCATGACGCTGGACCAGTTCTTTTTTTCGTAGGTGGTCTGCGGCTGATCGAGGAACTTGGTGTCTTCGGGCGGCTTGTGGTCGTGTTTGACGCATTGCACCGCAAACCTCTCGTCGCGCAGCTTCCACAGATTGGCCATATCGTCGAGCACCAGCATGTCGCAATCCATAAACAAGGCCCAGCCTCCGAAATCACACAAATAGGGAGCCAGGAACCTGGAAAAAGAAAAGTCGGTGGATTGCAGATTGTGCCTTTCCCGCCACATCAAGGGACCCAGTTGTGCCAGCGACAGGGGCGTGATCGATACGGGCTGACTGGCGCGGGCATTGATGGAATGGCAAAGGACGTGATAGGCCACCGCTTCGCGCGGATCGTAACCAATGAATATTCTAATGGTATCGGCCAATTGTCAGGCCCTTCCGCGTGGTCAAATTACTGTTCCGAGTTGGTAAATGATTCCTTTTGCCAAAACAAGCGAGAGCCGAGTTCGAATTTTCTGGCATTCGGCGGTCGTTTTTCCATAATGGAAGCATGATTATAAATCGGAACCGCCGCGCCCTATTGGCTGCCTTTCTGGGCGCCTGGATATTGCCGTCCTTGGCGGGCGCGCAAAACGCGGTCAATTTCCCAAAAAGCCAACTGGCCATCGATACCAACGCCGGCAGGAGAAATTTCAACGTGGAGCTGGCCATTTCCGATGCGCAGCAGTCGCGCGGCCTGATGTTTCGCGAGGCCCTGGCGGCGGACGCCGGCATGCTGTTCGATTACCGATTTCCGCAACGCATTACCATGTGGATGCGCAACACGTTAATCCCCCTCGACATGATTTTCATTGGCGCCGATGGCCGCGTCCTCAATGTTGCCGAGCGCACCATTCCCCATTCCAAAGCGATCATCGCCTCCAAGGGGCGGGCGCGCGCCGTCCTCGAGGTTAACGGCGGCACCGCGTCGCGCCTCGGCATCAAGGCCGGCGCCAAAGTCTATCACCGGGTATTCGGCACCGGGCCTTAAGGGCGCTTCCAGCAAATTGTCATGCCGTCGTTGAGCGGCAGCATCGAGATACTAACCCGTTCATCGCCGTGCAGTTTCCGGTTGAGGGCGCGGAGCGCGAGCGTGGATTTTTCGGTGCGGGTTTCATCCAGCACCTTGCCGCCCCAAAACACGTTATCGAAGGCAATCAATCCGCCGGCTGGCAGGAGTTGCAGCACTTGCTCATAATAGGTGCCGTAGTCTTTTTTGTTGGCGTCGATGAAGGCCATATCAAATATTTCGCCTGCATCGATCATCGCGGCGAGGCTGTCCAAGGCGGCGCCGTAGCGCACTTCGATCAGCCCATCGACGCCAGCCTGCCTCCAAAACGGCACGCCGATATTCACATAATCTTCAACCATATCGCAGGTCACCAGCTTGCCTCCGTCCGGCAGCGCCGCGGCCATGGCCAGGGTTGAATAGCCGGTAAAGGTTCCCACTTCCAGAACCCGCCGGGCGCCGGTGATCTGCACCAGAAGGGCCAGAAACTGGGCCTGTTCCGGCGCCGCTTCCCAGCCCGATTCGGGGATCGCGTCGGTGGCTTCGCGGAGGCCGCGCAAGGCTTCCGTCTCGCGCAACGAATTGCTGCGTAGATATTCCAGGATTTCCCGGCTAACCGGTTGCATGGCGCCGGCCATGGCGCTCCTCCGCTGATTGGTAGTGAAGCCGGGCCAAACGATAGTCGCCGACTAGGGCGTTTACAACCGGCCCCTGTTCCTCTTGTATGCGGCCAATGGAGGGACTGTTATGGATTTGAATATCAGCGGCAAAACAGCATTGGTGACCGGCGCTTCGAGCGGTATCGGGCGCGGCATCGCGGTGGCCCTCGGCGGCGAAGGCGTGCGCGTCGCCATCGCCGCCCGCCGGGCCGGTCAACTGGGCGAAGTGGCGGGCGAAATTGCGGACGCGGGCGGCCCGGACCCGTTGGTGATCGAGGCCGACCTTCTCGCCGATGGTGCATCCGAGGATGTTGCCAGCGCCGCCCTCGAAGGGCTCGGCAGTGTCGACATCCTGGTCAACAACGCCGGCGGCAGCCGCTCGTTCGATCTCGATACCACCGAGGAGCAATGGGAAGAGGCGATGACCCTCAACTTTACCCGCCAACGGCAATTGGCGCGGGCGCTCCTGGATCAGATGATTGATCGCGCTTGGGGGCGGATTATCAACATCACCGGTAAGTCTGAGCCGGACGGCATCAACGGCGCCTTCTGTGCCAAGGCGGCCATGCATAGCTGGTCCAAGGGCATGTCGCGGGAAGTAGGCAAACACGGCATCACCGTCAACTGCATTCCGCCGGGGCGGATTATTTCCGAGCAGATTTTGCGCAACTACACGCCGGAATACCGCAAATGGCAGTCAGAAAACGAAATCCCGGTGGGCGAATACGGCCAGCCGGAAGATATCGCGGGGCTGGTCTGCTATCTGGTATCGCCGCTGGCACGCTATATTACCGGCACCGTGATTCCGGTCGATGGCGGCCTTCGGCGTTATCAGTTCTGAGGCGTTTTCTTAGCCGTAGGTGGCCATGGCCATCAGCGATTCAGCGATGACATCGGTATCGCCGGTAAACTTGATGCCGCAGCGATCTTTGCGCGCCCAGGCCACCTGCGCTTCAAAGGCGCCGAATTTTTCGACCGACAGGGTGACCGCCGTTCCGTTCTCGATGCCCGGCTCAAGCTTGATCTGGGCGCCGCCGACGGAGATGTCGATGACCGAACACGGCATCGTCTCCGAGCCGATCAGCAACGCCGCCGCCTGCAGAACGGATTTTCGTTTGAATGCACGGCGATTGCTGGGAGCGCCGGAACCGGTATTGGCCATGTTGACATCCTCTGCCGCGCCTTTAATACACGATCGTTAATATAGGGTCTGCAGGCGCGGCCCGCCACCCGTTTATGATCGATCCCAAAAACCATGATCCTCGATCCCGTATTACAATTGAGCAATCTGCTGGCCCTCCTGATCGTCCTCGCCGGCGGTTTTGTGCGCGGCTATACCGGCTTCGGATCGGGGCTGGTGATGACGCCATTGTTCGCCATCCTCTGGGGGCCGGTGGACGCGGTGGCGACCACCGCCGGGCTTGGCCTGTTGGCCACCGTTCAATTGACCGCGTCGTCGGTGCCCTTGGCCAATTGGCGCGACGTGGTGCCGATGCTCAGCGCGGCGATCCTGCTGGTGCCGTTCGGGGCGGCGCTGCTGGTCAGCCTGGATCCCGAACTGGTCAAGAAAATCATCGCCGTCCTGGTTATGACGATGGCCTTGATCACCATTCGCGGCTGGACCTATCGCGGCCCCCGGGGCGCCGTGCCGAGCATGATATCGGGCGCCCTTTGCGGTTTTATCAACGGCATCTCGTCGGTGGGCGGCCCGGCCGCGGTGCTCTATTTCCTGGCCATACCCGATGCGGCGCGGGTGCAGCGGGCCAATATCATCATCGTCATGGGCTTCACCGGCATGGCCGTGCTGGTATCGCTGATCGTCGCCGGCGTTGTCACGGCGACTGTCTTTATCAATATCGGCGTCCTCGCGATCCCATCCTTCGCCGCCGTCTGGCTGGGCGCGCGCCTGTTTACGGTGTTACCGGTGCGCCTCTTCCGGCTGATTGTGCTTTGGTTCCTGGTGGCGGTCAGTATCGCGATCCTGGTGGCCTAGCGCGGCTTGAAGCGGTCGAAGACGCGGCCGAAGCGCCAGCCGTAGAATTCCACCCGCTCGAACAAGCCGCCGGTATGGAACGGCTCGCCGTCCCAAAACGCCTTGGCGGCGGCCAGGTCGGGCACATCAATAAGCATCAGGCTGCCGATCTGCTGGCCGCCGTCTTCGCTCAACAATGGTCCGCGTGTCATATAAAGATGTTCGACGCTGGCCTGATAGGCCTCGTGCTCGGCGCGCAAATCATCGCGCAATTGATCGCTGCCGGGTTTGTCGATGGCGTGGATCAGGAACTGGGCGTTACCTTCGGCGCGCGGGCAGTCGCGCCAGCTATAGGGAACGCTGGCCGACCAGGGGTGAATTTCGGCGCCGTATTGCAGCCCGCCGGTAACGTAAGGCTCGTCCGCCACATGGGCTTCGGCGTCGGCCCGGTCCTTTAGATCGATCAGCCGGTGGCTGCCGAGCTCCTTGGTGCGGTCGTCGGTCAGGATCGGCCCGGCGAACAGGGTGCGGTCTTCGAAGCTGTCCAGATAGGCCAGATGTTCGTCCCGGTTGGCATCGCGAAGCGCGCCGCCGGGATCGTCTCGGTCGAACAGTTTTACGGCAAAAAGCATGTCTAATTCCGATTTGATTGTGATGGCGTAATATACCAGCTATCCATAATGGCAGAATTGTCATAGGGAAATCCATGTCCGAAATCATGTTGCTGGCGGCCACCGTTTTGATGCTTCGCGACACCGAAGCGGGCCCGGAAGTCTTTATGATCAAGCGCCACCAGGAAATGGGATTTGCCGCCGGCGCGCTGGTCTTCCCGGGCGGCCGCCTGGACGAAGCCGATGGCGATGAACGCCGCATCCAATTGTGCGCCGGCGGCGAAACTTTGCGCGCCGCCGAGCGCGCCATGCGGGTCTGCGCGATCCGCGAAACCTTCGAAGAGTCGGGCGTCTTGCTGGCCCATGTTGGCGATGCGCCGGACCTGGTGTCGGGGGAGCGGGCGCGAGACCTGCAGCAGCGCTACCGGGACAATTTGAACGCCGGCGAGACCAGCATCTGGGAGATGGCGGCGGCAGAAAACCTGAAATTGGCCTGTGCAAGTCTGACCCCCTTCGCCCATTGGATCACACCGGCCGGGCGGCCCCGGCGCTATGACACCATGTTCTATCTTATCGCCGCGCCCAAAACCCAAGCGGCGTCCCACGATACGGGCGAATCTGTCGCCTCCACCTGGACGACGCCGGCCGCGGCGATTGCCGATGCCGACGCCGGCGTTTGGGAGGTGGTGTTCGTGACCCGCTGCAACCTGACGCGGCTGGCCGAGAACGCCGCTTCGGTGGCCGCGGCGATAGCCAACGCGGCGGCCACCAAGATCGTTCCGCTGACCCCCAAAATCACACGCGATGGTGATGGCGGAACGACGTTTTCCATACCGGCGAATATGGGCTATAGCCTCACCGAATTTGTCCAAGGTAAAATCCTCATCTAAATCGATCCTAAGGAATTGCTTGCATGAGCGAAAAGAAAGCCGCCACCAAAACCAAGACCGATATTGCCAAGCCGGCCAGCGATAGTTCCACGTCCTCCGGCAGCGATAGTTCCACGTCCTCCGGCAGCGATAGTTCCACGTCCTCCGGCAGCGATAGTTCCACGTCCTCCTCCAGCGATAGTGGCGCTAGCGCCAGCAAAAGCAGCGCCAGCCAAAACAAGTCCGCCTCGGCCCTTTCGACCAGTCATTTCTCGTCGGTCCGTTCCGACGAATACCGGGCCGGCTGGCAAGACATATTCGGCGGCGAAAATTCCAAGTCCCGAAAAAAAGCCAGCGCCGCAAAGCCCTTACCGAACGGCCCGGTCCGGATCGTGCTCGGCAACGAAGATTTGCCGGCGTCATTGTTACGGGAGCTGGAAGCGGTGTTGCGCAAAAAAGCCAAGAAGGACAAGGTCAAGCTCGGCAGAAAATCCAAATCCCAGCAATTACACTGGCGCCTGACCGGCGAAATATCGGGCTAGATTAAGCCGCCAGGAAACGCGGCATGATCTAGCCCGGTATCTGGTCGGGCCTGGCATCGAAAAAATATTGTATGCCGAATTCCAAGTTACCCCCCTTTACGTCTTGTTCCGGAATTTAATTGTGCCCAAGCCCCGCCGCAAGGCGCATAGGTCCAACCCGGTTGGAGATGAAAGAATTACCTTTTTAACGGGTATAAATTTAAAACTTCGTGCGACATGTTTTGGAAAATTGACCATACCGGTTCATGAGCTTTCCTTACGGTTTATAACGGAACCTTACGGTTTTTTTCGCGATTCAGAGCTGTTATCGGCCACCAAACAGCGCTCATCGCCGCCCAGCTTGCGGGTTGTGTTTTGATGCGTCCAATTGTCGAATGGGCAAGAGCCGAAGGTATATATAGTAGGCACGGAAATAATTGCAAGTTGAGGCTAAGCGGGCCTCGCAACACCCCCTAACCGATTGCCAAAGGAGCAACATTCCATAGAATAGGCGTCCGCCCGATGAGCCAAATGAGGACTAAAGGATGATACCGGACTACGAAGTGGTGAGCCCGATTGGCGACGCAGGCGACGCTTCGCTAAGCAAAAATGAAACCGTCGGCGCAAAGCCGCTGGATGACTTGGCCGGCAAGAAGCTCGGTCTGGTCTGGACGGTATTCGCCAACGGCGACACGGCGTTACACGCATTTCGCCAACATCTCGGCGCGCTTTATCCCGATCTGGAGTTCGTCGAGATGGCGCCCGGGAAGGGCCTGAACTGGGGCGACCATCCCGACGCGAGTATTGCGGACCTGGCCCGCGAGCATGGCATAGACGCAGCGATCATCGCGGCGGGTTGTTGAGGCACCTGCGCGCCCGCCGTGTCGCGGGCGACAACCTGGCTCGAAGAGGCCGGCATTCCGTCGGTCGCCGTGGTCTGCGAGGGCTTCCAAAAATCGGCCGGCCTAGTGGCGCGCGCAGGCGGTCTTACCGCCATGCGATTGCTGGAATACCCATTGCCGAACATCGGCGCCCAGACCCGCGATGAGATTACCGAGACGTCGCGGCCCTTGGTCGATGAACTCGTCTCGCTGCTGACCCATTCCCCAAGCGGCGCGGCGGAGACCAGCAAGGCGGCGCCAGCCGGGCCACGGGCCACGGTTTTCAAAGGAACCATGGAACAAGTAAACCGGCATTTCCAGGAGAACGTCTGGTCCGACGGGCTGCCGATCATTCCGCCCACCCTGGCCGCCGTCGATGCATTTTTGGGCTTCACCGACCGATCGCCAAGCGAGGTGATCGGCCTTCTGCCGCCGACGCGTCTGCCCGCAACGGTCTGGAAGGTTGCCGTGAATGGGGTGATGGCCGGCTGCCGTCCCGAATATATGCCGGTGCTGCTTGCCATTGCCGAGGCGGCCGCCGATCCGGCGTTCGGCATCGAAAATGTCGGCAGCACCGCCGGCATCACACCGCTCATCATCCTCAACGGCCCGATCGCCAAACAGCTGGGTTTCAACTCCGGGCAGGGCGTCCTCAGGCCCGAGGCGCCGGCCAATATCACCGTCAGCCGGTTCCTCCGGCTGCTCATGGTGAATGTCGCGGGCTACCGCATCGGCGAGGCGGATATGGCCACCTTCGGGCGCAACTACTATCCCGTCCTGGCCGAAGCGGAAGCGGACAGCCCCTGGCCGCCCTTAAGCGTTGATCGCGGCTTTGCAGACGGCGCTAACGTGGTTACCATCATGGGCGTGGATTCCATCGCCCATAGCTTCCTCACTCAGGATCCCGCCGAAAACCACCTCCGCGTCATCGCCCGCGAGATTGCCCGCGAGCTCGGCGGCAACCTGCTGGTCGCCATGGAGCGTTTTGGCGGGCGGATTGCGCCGGTACTTGGCCTGACGCCGCTGGTATCGGGAATGCTTTCGAAGGAAGGCTATTCCAAGGGTGATGTAAAACAGTGGATTTATGAGCACGCGCTCATCCCCGCGAAGCAGTTCGACGAGCAGCTCGCCCGCATCAGTGAAGGCTACGATCTCGGCAAGTCGGTTGCGAGAGGGGCGTTGGCGCCACGTTTCGCCTTGAGCGACGATCCCGAACGCCTGGTGCCGGTATTGCATGACGCCGATGAGTTGCAGATCGTTGTCTGCGGCGCTCCCAACCGCAACCGCAGTTTCATCGCCGGGCAGTTCGGGAATTACGGCGGCGCCGTATCGAAGGAAGTCCGCTTGCCGGGCTAAAGCGGACGTTTCTTTGGCGACTGAATTGCGCTACGATTTCCCAGTTCTAGAACGTATCCGGGAATAACCGGTCATTGGCAAATTGTGGACGAAGTCCCCGGACGATTGCGGGCTGACCCGGAAATGGAACCACGCATGGGTAAACCGATAATTGGTTTTCTTAGGCTCCTCGGCGGTTCGGCTAGGGACCTCGCTCCAATCATCATTGTCATCGCGTTTTTCCAAATCATTGTTCTGCAGCAGCCGTTCCCCGACATCGGCGGGGTCCTCGTCGGCTTGGCCTGTGTTGTCTTCGGCTTGGCGTTGTTCGTCCGGGGGCTGGAAATGGGCCTGTTCCCCATTGGTGAAACCATGGCCCAGGCGATGGCGCACAAGGGCAGTTTACCGATATTGCTGCTGTTTGCTTTCGCGCTCGGGTTCGGCACCACGGTCGCCGAACCGGCTTTAATTGCGGTCGCCGGCGAAGCCGCCAAGATTGCAGGTGAGGCAGGCGCTATCGCCGATACGCCAAATGCCAAGGGCTCCTATGCGTTCTGGCTCAGAATTGTCGTTGCCCTTTCCGTCGGCGCCGCTTTGGTGCTTGGTGTGTTCCGCATTCTGGTCGGCTGGCCTATTCAGTACTTCATCATCGGCGGCTACGTCCTGGTGATCGTAATCACCGGCTTCGCGCCACCAGAGATCGTCGGCATTGCCTACGATTCCGGCGGCGTGACGACATCGACGATCACGGTGCCATTGGTCACGGCGCTGGGCGTCGGCCTGGCCAGCACCATTAAGGGCCGCAACCCCATGCTCGACGGGTTTGGCCTGATCGCCTTCGCCAGCCTGACGCCGATAATCTTCGTCATGATATACGGGATGCTGGCGTAATGGGGTTTTTGATCGACATCGGAAAGACGATCTTAGACACGGCGTTTGACGTGCTGCCCATCGTTGTCATCCTGTTTGTGTTCCAAGCGCTGGTGTTACGCAAGAGACCCCCGCACCTGAAACGCATCTTGATCGGGTTCGTCTATGTTCTGGTCGGCCTAAGCCTGTTCCTGATCGGCCTGAAAGAAGCGCTATTCCCAATCGGCAAGTTGATGGCGCAACAACTGATCGATCCGGAATTCTTAGGCATTGGCGCCAGCGATGAGGTTCATTGGCGGGACTATCTCTGGGTCTATGCATTCGCCGCCGCGATCGGTTTTTCGACAACCATTGCCGAACCTTCTCTGATCGCCGTTTCGATCAAGGCGCAGGAAGTTTCGGGTGGCACCGTAAAAGCCTTTGAGCTCAGGATTGCCGTCGCCATCGGCGTCGCAATCGGGGTTGCCCTCGGCAGCTACCGCATCGTCACCGGAACGCCTTTGCCCTATTACATCATGGCCGGTTACATCATCGTCATTATTCAAACTTTTATGGCGTCCAAGACGATCCTTCCCCTGGCCTACGATTCCGGCGGCGTCACCACATCGACCGTTACCGTGCCGGTGATTGCCGCCCTGGGTCTTGGATTGGCTTCAACGATCCCGGGGCGCAGCCCGTTGATCGATGGATTCGGCTTAATTGCCTTTGCCAGTGTGTTTCCAATTATCTCCGTTTTGGGATACGACATGGTCTCCACCTGGCTTAGGCGTCTCGATAAAAACGACAGCAAGGAGGACGTGAAGTGAACCTTAAAATGATTATGGCCTTCGTGGCCGATACAAAGACGGAGGTCATTCTTGAGGCCGCCCGGGAAGCAGGCGCGACGGGGGCGACGGTCTTTCCCAGCGTTCGCGGCGAAGGGCTGGAGCCGGAAAAGACGTTCCTGGGTCTGGATTTGACGTCCCAGAGGGACGTCCTGATGTTTCTTGTCGCGGCGCCGAAGGCGCGGGAAATTCTGGAAGCAATTTCAGAAGCCGGCAAGTTCGATGAGGAACCCGGCAGCGGCATTGCCATTCAGATTGAAATTGAAGATGCCGTCGGTCTCAAGACCCAAGAACAAAAACTCATTCAGGAAATCGAGGAATCGCTATGACGGATAAAACAATCTACAGGGTCATGGATGTTATGTCCAAAGGGGTCATTACGATCGAGCCGACCGCTACGGTCGCCGAGTCGGTCGGCTTGATGCGCGAGCACCACACCAGTTCCATCGTCGTCGAACGTCGCGACGATTCCGATGAATTCGGTTTGATCGAGATCTCCGATATCGCCAGCGAAGTGCTCGGCAAGAATCTGTCGCCGGACCGCGTCAACGTCTACGAGATCATGTCGAAGCCGGTTCTGACAGTGGCGGTCGAGATGAACGTGATCTATGCGGTCCGCATGCTGACCCGGTTCAAACTTTCCAGGGCGTTGGTCATCGACCACGACCGCAATCCGCTCGGTATCGTCACGCTCAGGGATATGGTGCTGCGCAGTCTGGAAGAGGCTGGGCGCGCGTAAGGGGAGACCAGGGCGAGGAGATGTTGTTTAACTCCGGTGGAGCAGTCCGATTATCGGACATGACCATCATGCCATCGATTTCTTGTCTCGGATAATCAAGCCGGCGGCCCTCCATGCACATCTTTGTGAGCCGTTGTGAAGCGACGCGGGGCGCCCCGTTGGCTACTATCGATCCGCAATTGACCAATAACAGGGACCAGCATGCGCAAATTATTCGGCACCGTATCCGTCATCGCCATTCTGTTTCTGAGCGCGGCAACACCATCTTTAGCGCGGCCCTCGCATCAGCCGGTGCCGCGCCTGGCGCCGGAATGGGCGGTTTCGGAATGGATTAACAGCGATGGCGTGACATTGTCCGATCTGAAGGGCAAGGTGGTGGTCGATTTCTTCCAGCTCTGGTGCCCCGGCTGCAACGCCTTTTCGATCCCCCTGGTCAAGTTCTGGGGTAAGGTGTTTGCCAAGGAAATCGCCGATGGCGCCATGCGCCTCGTCTCCATCCACACCGTATTCGAAGGCTTCGCCTATCAGACGCCGCAGCGGCTGAAGGGCTTTATCAAGCGCAAGAAAATCCACCACGCAGTCGGCGTCGACCGGGCGATTGAGGGCCAGCGATTGCCGCAAACCATGTGCCGCTACGGCACCATGGGCACGCCCGAGATTGCCATCATCGACAAGCAGGGCGTCATCCGCTTTCAGGAATTCGGCGGCTTCAAGCCAGAACGGGCGCAAGCGCTGATCCGGCGCCTGTTGCAGGAATGAACCGGGTTTGGGCAGGCCGCGATATGTGAACGCCGTGGATCGGGTGGCACCCAAAAATATTATTTCCATGACGCCGGCCAAAGGTTAGAATTCCCCTGCAAATTTTTTTGGCGAATGCGAGGGGGCGTTCCATGAAGTTCGGTCATTTCTGCCTGCCAACATATTTTCCGGACGTGGACGGGGATCAGGGGCTGTTGATGCGCCGCTGGATCGATCTGCTGGCCGATAGCGAAGCGCTCGGCTTCGATTCGTTGTGGGCCAATGAGCATCATTTTGATTCCTATGGCGGCCTCATCCCCTCGCCGGCAACCTTCTTGGCGGCCCTGTCCCAGCGCACCAGCCACGCCCGGCTCGGAACCTCCATCATCGTGCTGCCGCTTAACAATCCGATTGCCATTGCCGAACAACTGGCGATGGTCGATTTGATGTCGGGCGGGCGCCTCGAGTTCGGCATCGGCCGCGGCTTTGTCGATTTCGACTATGACCGGCTCGGCGTGCCCCGTGATGATTCCCAAGAGCGCATGTATGAACAGCTCGATATCATTCTCAAAGCCTGGTCCGGCGAGCCCTTCGCCCACGAAGGCAAGTATTACAACTATCCGAAGCTGGAGCTTTGGCCGCAGCCCGAGCAGCGCCCGCATCCGCCGATCTGGCTGTCGTGTTCGCGCACCCCGGCCAGCTACGAATGGGCCGGGCAGCGGGGCTACAAGATCCTGACCATCCCCTATCTCAGCGTCGAAATGGCCGCCGAGAACAATAAGATATACCGCGCGGCCTGGGCCGAAGCCGGTCATGCCGCCAACGAATGGCAGATCGCCGCCCATTACCACTGCGTCTTGTGCGAGACCAAGCAAGAGGCGAGGCAGATCGGGCGCGATGCCTGGCGGCGCTACCTGGCGGCGACCAACCACACCCGCGACCGCAACAGGATGGATGGCGATCATGTCGTCGCGCCCAGCCAAAGACAGGTTGGCGAGAGCGATCTCGACATGGACAAGATGGTCGAAGAATTGCGTACCATCGCCTGTACGCCGGGCGAAGCGGTGGCGCTTTTGGAAAAGGCGCAGGATGCGATGGGCTTCACCCAGTGCGACCGCACCTTT
>Ga0209501_10001641_pt1 | contig 24421 bp, 26 predicted proteins | sample ArcticOcean_MG_C_4_FD_187434 | JGI IMG/M metagenome (GOLD analysis project Ga0209501, IMG submission 187434) | Marine microbial communities from western Arctic Ocean - ArcticOcean_MG_CB4_134 (SPAdes) (version 2) | ecosystem: Environmental > Aquatic > Marine > Oceanic | place: Arctic Ocean...
ATATTGCTGTATTTAAAAAATAAAGATTAATTTAGCGGTTGCCATGACAATTCTTATATTTTTTTCCTGATCCACATGGGCAAGTTTCATTTCTTCCAATTTTTTTAGATATAATAGGTGTATTTGTCTTCTTATTATTATCAGTTGGTTCTTTTATTAGAGTCATATTTTCTTCTTTTCTTTCTGGGATTTTTGAAGAAAGTTCTATGTTAAGTATAATTGTAGTAACTTGATTTCTTATGTTTTCTAACATTTCTTGAAACAAATTAAAGGCTTCACTTTTATACTCATTAAGAGGGTCTCTTTGCGCATAAGCCCTTAAACCAATTCCTTGTTTTAATTGGTCTAACTGTAATAAATGTTCTTTCCAGTTTTGATCAACTACTTGAAGCATAATTTGTTTTTCAATGGTTTGCATATTTTGTACTCCAAATATATCAATTTTATTAGATATTTTTGTTTCTGCTTCTTTTTTAATAAGATTCTTGAACTCTATTTCTGTTACACCATCTTTTTTAGCCCATTCACTAAGGGGGAGGTCTAATCCATATTTCTTTAGTGCATTATTTAAACTATTTAAATCCCATTGCTCAGCATAGGCTTTTTCAGGAATGCTTATGTTTACCAAATCATCTATAATTTCATTTCTCATATTTTCTAAAGTTTCAGAAATATTATCAACTTGCATTAATTCTTTTCTTTGTTCATATATTGCTTTTCTTTGGTCATTCATTACATCATCAAAACGCAAAAGATTTTTTCTTATTTCAAAGTTTCTACCTTCTACTTTTTCCTGTGCTTTTTGAATTGCTCTATTAACCCAAGTATGAATAATAGCTTCGCCTTTTTTAAGACCTAATTTAAGTAATACAGTATCTAATTTTTCTGATCCGAATATCCTCATTAAATCATCTTCAAGAGAGAGAAAAAATTTAGATTCTCCAGGGTCTCCTTGTCTTCCTGATCTTCCTCTTAATTGGTTGTCTGTTCTTCTGCTTTCATGTCTTTCTGTTCCAATTACTAATAATCCACCTGCTTCTAAAGCTAATTCTTTATTTTTTGGTATTTCATCTAATTTATTAGGATTAAATATAGCTATGATATCTTTGTTTCCTCCTAGTTGGATATCTGTACCTCTGCCAGCCATATTGGTTGCTATTGTTACTGCGCCTGTTGCTCCAGCCAAGGCAATAATATTAGCTTCTTCTGCATGATTTCTTGCGTTTAAAACATTATGTTTAATTTTTTGTTTTTTTAATAAGGTTGATAACATTTCAGATTTTTCTATACTGGTAGTTCCAACTAAAACTGGCTGCTTCTTAGTATTTGCCTTCTTAATATTTTCAATGACAGCTTCCCATTTTTCTTCAGCGGTTCTATAAACCTCATCATTATGATCAATTCTTATCATATTTTTATGTGTAGGAATTGATATAACCTCTAAATTATATATCTCCATAAATTCATTGGCTTCAGTTAATGCAGTTCCAGTCATGCCGGATAGTTTAGGGTACATTCTAAAATAATTTTGAAATGTGACAGATGCTAAAGTTTGATTTTCATTTTTTATGGAGACTTTTTCTTTTGCTTCTAGTGCTTGGTGAAGACCATCTGAGAATCTTCTCCCTTCCATCATCCGTCCTGTAAACTCATCAATAATTACTACTTTATTATCGCTAACAATATAGTCCGTATCTTTTTCAAATAATTTATTAGCTCTAATGGCTTGGTTTATATGATGAACCATACTTACATTTTCTGGGTCGTATAAATTTTCTCCTTTGAGCAATAATTTATCTTTTAGTATTTTTTCTATATTTTCATTGCCTATTTCTGTTAAGTTAACACTTTTTGTTTTTTCATCAATTTCAATATCCTCTTCTTTTAATAAAGGAATTAAAGTATTAATTTTTGTATATAACTCTGAATTGTCTTCAGTTGGTCCTGAAATTATAAGTGGAGTTCTTGCTTCATCAATTAAAATAGAATCAACTTCATCAACTATTGCGTAGCTAAATGGACGCTGAACCATTTGTTCAAATGAGAATTTCATATTATCTCTTAGAAAATCGAAACCTAGCTCATTATTGGTAGCATAAGTAATATCACAATTATAAGCTTTTTTCCTTTCTTCATCTTCAATGTTTGGAATTATACATCCTACCGATAATCCTAAAAACTTATAAATTTTACCCATCCATTCACTATCTCTACTTGCTAGGTAATCATTTACTGTTACTACATGCACACCATTTCCTGTAATAGCATTAAGATAGGCAGATAAAGTTGAAACTAAAGTTTTTCCTTCTCCAGTTTTCATCTCAGATATTTTTCCTTGATGTAATACTATGCCACCAATTATCTGTGCATCATAATGCCTCTGTCCTAATGTTCTTTTAGCTGCTTCTCTAACTGTCGCAAATGCTTCTGGTAATAATTCATCCAAATTATTATGAGAAGAATATAATTCCTTAAGTTTCAGAGTAGTATTTTTTAATTCATCATCAGATAGTTTTTCAACTTCAGGTTCTAGTTTATTTACTTCTTCTAATAATAAATTTATTTTTTTTAGATATCTGTCATTAGGAGTACCAAAAAATTTTCTTGCTATATTATTTAGCATATAAAGCTTCCTATATTTATAGTTAATTTAAATTTATTTTAAATTTTAGTGCATTTTTATTTGTCATTAGTTTATAAATTAATTACTTATTTTATACTATAATTTAATTAAAAGAAAGATAGTAGATTTACCAAAGATGTTAAAAAAATCTCCTTTAGCGCCAAAGTTATTTCCAAATTTACCTAAAATTAAAGGTATTAGACTTGCGTGTATGCATTCTGGAATTAGATATAAGGATAAACTTGATCTCAGTTTGATTTATATGACTAAAGAAACTAATGTAGCCTGCGTTGTTACAAGGTCTCAAACTCCTTCAGCTCCAGTAATATGGTGTAAAAAAATAAGAAATATTGGTAAAGCTAGAGCTTTAATAGTGAATTCTGGAAATGCTAATGCTCATACTGGTGATAAAGGTATGGAAACAGTAAAAAATACCGTTAATGCAATTGTAAATCATATAGGCTGTAAAAAAAATGAAGTATATGTATGTTCTACCGGTGTGATAGGAGAGTTTTTAAATGAAAATATTATTACTGCTGCTATTCCAAAATTAATAAAGCAAAAATCATCTTCCTGGAAAGAAGTTGCAGAATCTATATGTACAACTGATACCTTTATAAAAGGAGCTAAATCTAAATTTAAAATTGAAGACAAACAATTTAATGTTGTAGGAATTGCAAAAGGCTCAGGTATGATATTTCCTAATATGGGAACAATGCTAGGCTTTATTTTTACGGATTTACCTTTACCTGCTAATATTCTTAATATTTTATTAAAAGAAGCTGTAGAAAAATCTTTTAATTCAATTACTGTCGATGGTGATACTTCAACTTCTGATACCTGTCTTTTGTTTTCTTCACCTTCTATATCTTTAAATAGAAGTATCAAAACTATTGGAGATAAAAGGTTAAACTTTTTTAGAAAGGCATTAGATAAAGTATTGCAAAGTTTAGCTCAACAAATTGTATGTGATGGAGAAGGTGCTAGTAAGTTTATAACTATTAATGTTAATTCAGTTAAATCTCAAAAAATAGCACGAAATATTGGCCTTGCAATAGCTAATTCTTCTTTAGTTAAGACGGCCATAGCTGGCGAAGACCCTAATTGGGGTAGAATTATAATGGCTATAGGAAAATCTGGAAGTCCTTTGATACAGAATAAAATATCTATAGCTATTAATAAAGTAAAAATCACAGATAAAGGTGTTCTTATTCCTAATTATAAAGAAGAAGTAGTTGCAAAAAAGATGAAATATAAAAATATAGTTATTGATATAGATATGGGAATGGGGAAAGAAAAGTCTACAATATGGACTTGTGATTTAACGCAAGAGTATATTAAAATTAATGCTGATTATAGATCATAGGTTTATTTTTCCTATGCATTTCCCTTCTACTCTCGTATCTGAATAGCGACTTTGCATCCTAAATATTTTATTAGTTAATGAATAGAAAATAGTTAATGAACTTTTTTCTCCTGTTTTTTTATCCCACCCACCTGTTCCAATAATGCTTCCACCGTTAGCTTTTCGTATAGAAAATTTTGCTTTTTTTGTTAAAGTATTAATTTTAAAGTTAATGTTATATTTAGGCACACCTTTAGTAATACTCCATTCTGCATATTCTGGTTTGTGTTTTGACCAATATATACCTTTACAAAATAGACTTTTTTCTTCTATTGAATGTACTAAAGTAATTTTAATGAATGTGAATAATATTATTGGTAATATGAGAAAAGTATATTTTTTATTCATAATATATATTAACACAAAGTATATAAGTAAAGTATAGGTATATTTTGATGCATAAAAAACCACTATTAATAGTAGTTTCTGCAGTTTTGATCAAAGATAAAAGAATTTTTTTTCAAAAACGACCAAAAGATAAGACTATGGTTGGTTTATGGGAATTGCCAGGCGGGAAAATAGAAAATTATGAAACTCCAGAAAAGGCTATTAAAAGAGAGTTATTTGAAGAAATAGGTATAAAAATTAATATTAAAGATTTGATACCATTTAATTTTATTAGTTATTCATATAGTGATTTTCATTTATTGATGCCTATATTCATTTTAAAAATATGGTCTGGTAAAATTTTTTCTAAAGAGAAACAAGAAATAAATTTTTTTTCTTATGAAGAATTAAATACCATAGATTTAGTGGACGCAGATAAAGATATTTTACTAGCCTTAAAAAAACTTATAAAAGAATAGTTTAATCTTTCCATCCCATAACAAATATAATATTAAAAGGCATAGAAAATTTTTCTTGGCTGTTTTTTTTCCTCATAAGGTGAACTTCGGCTTCTTTAAATATGGATTTTGGAGTAAAGTGTTTAGGTCTTACACTTAAAATATTTTTATCATTAAAAGATTTTATTTCATATAATAAGTCTTGAAGGCATGAATATTCTTTTAGAAGTTTTTCCTGGTCTGCCATGGTCATAATGAAACCAGCCCTTTGCATTAAACTTCCTAATGTTTTTATATCACAAAATGGAAAAACTCTTGAATACATTCCCTTTAATATTTTTTCATCAGCATAAGCTAAACTCTCTGCTAATGGAGATAAAGTCCCATGTCCCCAGAAAGTAGCAATAAATAACCCTTTGGGTTTAAGAGAATTATATATTTGTTTAAAAGTTCCAGGAAGATCATTAATAGTATTTAAACCTAAAATGCTATAAACTAAATCCAAGGAATTATTTTTTACTGCCATATATTCTTCGTCACTTTTAAAATTAATTATATGTTGGCTCTTTGGGTTATTAATTGAAGTCTTATATAAATTTTTAATTAGTTTAGTTTCTTGAATTTTTTTGCTCGTATCTATGGTTTTTGAGTTTAATTCTAAAGTATTTTCAAATTCGAGATTTGTTTCTTTTAGCCTTGTGGCTATCTCAGATGCAATTTTTACATATATAGCATTAGTTTTTATGTGGCTAGCCTGAATATTTTTTCTATTAAATATTTGAGGTATTGAAGGTTTTAATTTTATATCCATATTAATTCTAAATAGTTTGTTTTTTTAATATATTTATATATTATTTTATACCTTACATCTAGGAGTTATTCTATGAGTAGCATGGTTATATATACTGGACATTTATGTGGTTATTGTTCTATGGCTAAAAAACTATTAAAATCTAAGAATATAGATTTTGAAGAAATAAATATTCATGATCAATATGATAAAAAAAAAGAAATGGTTGAATTGTCAGGAGGAAGAGTATCTGTTCCGCAAATATTTTACGGAGGACAACATATAGGTGGATGTGATGATTTATATAATATGGAACATGCTGGAGAATTAGATATAATCATAAATAAAGAAATGGATTAAATGCGAGTAGCATTAATACAAATGACTTCTGTACCAGATTTATATTTAAATATTCAAAGTATTTTGAATGGAATAAAGAAAGCAAAAAAGTATAAAGCAGATATAGTTTTATTTCCTGAAAATTGTGGTTATATGGGTAGAGGTGATGAAATGTTATCTAATGCATCTGAAGAATCACACCATCCAACACTTTTATCAGCAAAAACAGCAGCTCTAAAATATTCTATACATGTTTTATTAGGTTCTATAGCAGTCTATCCGTCAAAAAATATTAAAAAACTAGCAAATCGTTCTTTACTTATTAATGATTTAGGGAAGGTTTGTGCAAGATATGACAAAATTAATATGTTTGATGCTATTTTATCAGAGAAAGAAAAATATAGCGAATCTGATAGATATATTGCTGGCTCAGAAATAGTAACATATGAAAATGAATTAGGGAAAATTGGTTTAACTATATGTTATGATATAAGATTTCCTGAATTGTACTCTAAATTATCAGATAAAGGATGTAATATTATTACTATTCCTTCAGCATTTACTAAAAATACAGGTAAAGACCATTGGGAAATATTGCTTCGTTCCAGAGCTATAGAAACATGTTCTTGGGTGTTAGCTCCCGCTCAAATAGGAAACCATTATGGTAAAAGAGAAACATGGGGGCATTCAATGGTTGTAGACCCATGGGGAAAAATAATAGCAGAAGCTAAAAATAATGAAGAAATTATAATTGCAGACATAGATGTTAATAAATCTAATATTATCAAAAAAGTATGGGGAAGAGTTTAATTTTATTTAATAATTGCATGTATTCTTTGTAAAGCCTTTTTGATGGGTTGTTGTATTATTATTTCTTCATAATTAACAATTTCCAGGTTATTTTTTTTTGCTAACTTTAACAATTCTTGTGGTTTTAAAAGATAGCTTGGGTTGTTAGGTTTTCCAAAATTAGAATTTTCTATTGAAAAAGTTTCATATAATAAGGTTCCACCTAATTTGATGCTATTAATTATATTTTGAAATATTGGGCTATAAAGGTAATTGGTTACTATTATCGTATTAAATACTTTATTTGTAAAAGGCCATGCATTGGACTTTTCAATGTCTATTTGTATAGGAAAAATTAATTTATTAGAATTAAGTTTATAAATTTTTTCTTTATTTATATCTAAGCTAATGACTTTATATCCTAGAGAGGCAGCGTAAATACTATGTCTTCCATTTCCGCAAGCTATATCTAACAAAGTTTGATCTTTAACATTTTTTCTTAAATTATTTTTAATCCATTTTGAGGGTGTAGTACTTAGAGAAATATTATTTATTTGTAAGTTTTTATTCATAATTATTATATTATATATACTATCTTCTTTATAAGAAGGTTAAATAACCTTTTATTAATTTTATAATATAATTTTAGGCATTTATAATGATTAAATATGATCTTAAATGTGATTTATCACATACTTTTGAAGGATGGTTTTCGAATTCTAATGATTATGAAAATCAGGTATTTAATGGTTTAGTAACTTGCCCAATTTGTGGCAACGATAAAGTAGAAAGGGCGATAGTAGCTCCATCTATAAAGAAGTCTTCATTAAAAATAAGTTTAAATAAAAATAATACACCTAATTTTATTGAATCGGAGTTTAAAACTAAGCTCCGAACTCTTAATAAAGAAATAGAAAAACAAACTACTGACGTTGGTGAACATTTTGCAGATGAAGCAAGAATGATTTATAAAGAAGAAAAAAAAGGAAAAGCTATTAGAGGTACTGCAACAAAAAAAGAAGAAAAAAAACTAAAGGAAGAGGGAGTTCCTTATATAAAAGTACCTTGGATTAAAGATAATTAATATAAAGTATTATTATAAGGATATAAAATTTTATGAGTAAAAATTCATCTAGAACTTTAAAAGAATGGGCAGAATTAGCAAAAAAAGAATTAAAGGAAGAGAATAGTGATTCTTTAATTTGGAAAACTCCTGAAGGTATAGATATACAAGCACTTTATACAGAGAATGATTTAGACGGACTTTCTCATTTAGGAGGTGTACCTGGAATAGAACCTTTTTTAAGAGGTCCCAAAGCTACTATGTATGCAGGCAGACCTTGGACTATTAGACAATATGCTGGTTTTTCTACAGCAAAAGAATCAAATGAATTTTATAAACGTAATTTAGATGCAGGGCAAATGGGATTATCTGTGGCATTCGATTTGGCAACACATAGAGGTTATGATAGTGATCACCCTAGAGTTTTTGGAGATGTTGGAATGTCAGGTGTAGCCATAGATTCTGTGGAGGATATGAAGCTATTATTTGATAAAATCCCATTAGATAAAATGTCAGTCTCAATGACTATGAATGGTGCAGTACTTCCTGTCTTAGCAAATTTTATAGTAGCTGCAGAAGAACAAGGGGTAGAAGAAAAAAAACTAAGAGGAACAATTCAAAATGATATTTTAAAAGAATTTATGGTTAGAAATACCTATATATACCCTCCTGTCCATTCAATGAGAATAGTATCTGATATAATAGGGTATACAGCAAAAAATATGCCCTTATTTAATTCTATTTCGATTAGTGGTTATCATATGCAAGAAGCGGGTGCTAACCAAGCTCAGGAATTAGCTTTTACAATTGCAGATGGTTTGGAATATGTAAGAGCAGCTTTGAATAATGGTTTAAAAGTAGATGATTTTGCACCTAGGTTATCATTTTTTTTTGCAATAGGAATGAACTTTTTTATGGAAATAGCAAAATTGAGGGCTGCAAGATGGCTATGGGCCACTTTAATGAAAAAGTATTTTAATCCTAAAAATGAAAAATCAATGATGCTTAGAACCCATTGCCAAACATCCGGCGTATCTTTAACAGAACAAGATCCTTACAATAATATAGTGAGAACTACTATTGAAGCTATGGCAGCAGTTTTAGGAGGTACTCAATCACTTCATACAAATGCATTTGATGAAGCTGTTGCTTTACCAACGGAGTTTTCTGCAAGAATTGCTAGAAACACACAGTTAATTTTAAAAGAAGAAACTGGTATTACTAAATCTATAGATCCTTTAGCCGGATCATATTATATAGAAGCTTTGACAGGAAGACTTATTGCCTCTGCAGAAAAAATTATTAATAATATTGAAGAATTAGGAGGTATGACTAAGGCAGTAGAAAAAGGAATACCTAAGCAAATGATAGAAGAGTCTGCAGCTAAAAGGCAAGCATCAGTTGATTCTAAAGCATCTATAGTTGTTGGAGTAAATAAATATCAATCAAAATCAGATTCAAAATTTGATGTATTAAAAGTAAATAATGCAGATGTAAGAGATAAGCAGATTAAAAATTTAAAAAATTTAAAGCAGAATAGGGATGGGCTTGCAGTAAATCAGGCATTAAATAATTTAACTAATGGAGCTAAAGATAATTCTTCAAACTTATTAGAATTAAGTATAGAAGCTTCTCGTAAAAGAGCTACAGTGGGTGAAATTTCTAATGCTTTAGAAAAAGTATTTGGTCGACACCAAGCCAATTATATAGGTGTTAAAGGTATTTATGGCTCAGAGTTAAGTGAAAATGAAAATTTTATTTATGTAAAACAAGCTATTAATGATTTTATTACAAAAAAAACAAGAAAACCACGTATTCTGATAGTAAAATTAGGACAAGATGGTCATGACAGGGGAGCAAATGTTGTTGCTAGTGCATATGAGGATCTTGGGTTTGAAGTTAAAATAGGTCCGTTATTTCAAACACCTCAAGAATCCTCTGACATGGTTGGAATCTTTAAGCCAGATGTTGTAGGTGCTTCAAGTTTAGCTGGTGGACATCTTACTTTAATTCCTGAAATGATTAAATATATTCGAAATGATGGACATAATAATGTTTTAATAATTGCTGGAGGAGTTATTCCCCAAGAAGATTATGTCGAATTAGAAAAAGCTGGAGTGGATGCTATTTTTGGTCCAGGAACAAATATCACAGATGCAGCTAGAAGAGTTTTAGGTTTAATAGAACAAAGGCCTATTAAAAAATAGGTATTATATAAAAGATTCCTTGACTGATATGTTATTCAGTTTTATTAAATCATAGAATGTTAAGAAAAGGATTAGTTTTATGTCTAGAGTATGTGAACTTACAGGTAAAAAAGTTATGACTGGTAATAATGTAAGTCATGCTAAAAATAGAACAAGAAGACGTTTTCTGCCTAACTTACAAAATACTTCACTGTTTAGTGAAGTTCTAAATAAACCAGTTAAATTTAGAGTATCTTCTAGTGCACTTAGAACAGTAGAAAAAAAAGGTGGAATTGATAAATTTCTTGCTGATGCTTTTGAAAAAGACTTATCTGTTACAGCTGCTTATTATAAAAAATTAATAAAGAAAAAAGAAGCTACAAAAGTTTAACTATATTTATTCTTTATTTTATTAGTATTATTTTTTTTATCAAAAAGTATAGCTAATTGATTAGTTATTGCACCTCCTAATTGATCAACTTCTACAATAGTTAATGCTTGTTTGTAATATCTTGCAACATCATGACCAATACCAATAGCTAATAGTTCTATATTTGCATTGGATTCAGTTTTTTTTATAACTTGTCTTAAATGTTTATCTAAGTAACTTCCAGAGTTTGTACTTAAAGTAGAATCATCTACGGGTGCACCATCAGATATTACCATTAAAATTTTTCTTTTTTCAGATCTTTTATTAAGTCTTTCTGTGGCCCACTCAATAGCTTCTCCATCTATATTTTCTTTTAAAATACCTTCTCTTAACATTAGCCCTAAATTAGTTTTAGCTCTTCGCCATGGATTATTTGCGCTTTTATAGATTATGTGTCTTATTTCATTTAATCTACCGGGGTTTGAGGGACGGCCTTTTTGTATCCATTCATCTCGCGCCTTTCCACCTTTCCATGAACGTGTAGTAAAACCTAAAATTTCTACTTTTACCCCGCATCTTTCAAGAGTTCTTGTGAGAATATCTGCGCTTAATGCTGCGACAGTAATAGGCCTGCCTCTCATAGAACCTGAGTTATCAATTAGTAAGGTCACTATAGTATCTTTAAACTCAGATTCGATTTCTTTTTTGTAGGATAATGATTGAAGAGGATTAATAATGATCCTTGGTAATCTAGCAGCATCTAGGAATCCTTCTTCTAGATTAAATTCCCACCATCTATTTTGTTGAGCCATTAATTTTCTCTGTAATCTATTAGCTAATTGAGAAATTATATTATCCATGTTTTCAATTTGTTTATCTAAATTACTTCTTAATCTTAATAGCTCATCCTGATCACATAGATCCTGTGCATTAATTGTTTCATCAAATTTTTTAGTATATATAGCATAACTAAATTTATCTTTATCTTCTAAGGGGGGTGTATAAAATGGGTTGGCATCTTTATTGTTTTCTGAATCTGAATTTTCATCATCTATAATATCGGTATCAGTATCTTCTTGCTCTGATGATAAATTTTCTTCTGATTCAGTGTCTTGTTCACTTAAGTTTTGATTTTCTTCTTCGTTCTCTTGTTTTTGTTCATTATCTTCATTATCTATATCATCTTGATCCTCATCTTTATTATCTTGATCTATATCTGCTTCAGCTTGGATAGATTGAAGTTCTTTTGATAGCTTAAGAGAAATAGTAGAAAAGTCTTTTTGTTTTAATATATTAAATTTTAAGTCATCTATACTTTGTTGAATTATAGGTTCTAAATCCTTTCTCCAGGTATTAGTAATGTCTAATAAATCTTTTGATAATTTTTTATTAGTTAATTTTTCTTGAATTATTAGCTTGGCTGCATCCTCTATTGCAATTTCATTTCTATTAATTAATTTATTAATGTGATTATTTTTATATTTAGCCTCCATATTTTTTTCTAAGTTATTTTTAATCCCAGAATATTCTATAATGCCAAGAGATTCATATCTAGCATCTTCTATAGAATCAAAAATTTTATTTGCTACTTTAGACTTAGGTTTTAAAGATTCATGAGTTTTTTTATTATGGTATTTAAATTTAAGTGCAATACTATCTGCGACACCTCTAATTTCTCTTTTTTCTAAATCTTCAAGTTTAATACTAGGTAAAGGAAGCGTTACAGAGTTAGAATCTACGTAAGCATCCGTACCAAAATTAATATCAATATCTTTCATCTTTGAAATAGCTCTTAAAGTAGAAGATATTGCTTTTTTAAAATTATTAATTTGGTCTTTTTTATCAGACATTATTTAGATTCTATGGTTATTTTATTTTCAATAATGGCAGATAACCATTCTTCTGGCAGTAATTCGCCAAAGCACCTTTGATAATATTCACTTAATGTACTTCTTTCAATTTCATCACATTTATTCAAAAATGAAATTTTAAATGCATAGGAAATATCTTTAAATATAACACTATTTTCTGCCCAAGTTATTACAGTTCTCGGAGACATTACTGTAGATAGATCACCATTTTTAAAACCATTTCTAGTAAGATTAGCTAGTTTAACCATGTTATTAATATTATTCTTATCTATAAATTTTTCATCTAAACTAGAAATTTTAGAAAATATAATCTTAGATTCAACATTTTCTGATAGATAATTTAATGAAGTAACCACATTCCACCTATCCATCTGTCCTTGGTTTATTTGCTGAGTACCATGGTAAAGTCCAGTCGTATCTCCTAAACCAATTGTATTAGATGTGCCAAATAACCTAAAATATTTATGGGGACTTATTACTTTGCTTTGGTCTAATAGTGTTAATTTACCATCTGTCTCCAATATTCTTTGTATCACGAACATCACATCTGGTCTTCCAGCATCATATTCATCAAATACTAATGCCGTAGCTGATTGAACAGCCCATGGAAGGATACCTTCTTTAAAGGTTGTAATTTGTTTCCCCTCCTCTAGAACTATCGCATCTTTTCCTATTAAATCTATTCTACTTATGTGACTATCTAAATTAATTCTGACACATCTCCAGTTTAATCTCGCTGCTATTTGTTCAATATGAGTAGATTTACCAGTACCATGTAAACCTTGAACTAAAACTCTTCTATTATGTTTAAAACCAGCTAAAATTGCTAATGTAGTTTCTTCATCAAAATGATAATTTTTATCAATTTCAGGAACATGTTTATCAGGTTCTGAATAACCTGGTATTTCCATATTGACACTAAGGCCAAAAGTTTTTTTTGTGTCTATTATAATATTGGGTTCATTACGAATATTCACTTTATTCTCATTTTTATTCATACTAGTATTCCTGATTTATAATTTAATAGTTATTTAAAAGTATTTTATATGCTTCATTAATTTCAATTAATATATTATTAGATTTTTTCTTATTTATGTTTGTATCGGGATGGTGTTTCTTGACCAAAATTTTATACCGTCTTTTAACATCTTGCAAGGAAGAATCTAGAGGTAAATTTAATTTTCTTAGGGCCTGTATAATTTCATTATCCTTTGAATTAGTTATTTTATCATTTCTTTTTGTAGAATTTGTAGAATTTAGAATATCAAATTCATCTTTTATATTATTTTTATTAAGATTTTCACTTATTGGCCATGTTGGTAAGTGCCATGTAAAGTCAGCTTTTAGTTCTTTTTCTATTTCTATTTGAGATAAACCTGAAAAATAGTTCCATTTTTTATTATATTCTCGAACATGTTTCAGACAAAACCATCTAAACTCTCTTAAATACTCTCTATTTTTGGGTGCTCTATGGATACCTTTGTTATTACACTCATTCCATTCACAATACTTTACTATCTGAAGAGATTCAGAATTATTTCTTTTATATATATTTTTTATATTATTTTCAGAATATTTCATTTTATAGTATTTATATTATAATTATTTCTTTCTTGAAAGGTATTATTTATGAGTAAAGATGAACGAAAAAATCGCATAGAACAAGTAATTAAAGAACATTTTAATCCTAGTTTCTTAGAGGTAGTAGATGATAGTAAAAGTCATCAAGGGCATAAAAGTGCACCTGAATCTGGAGAAAGTCATTACAATGTTCTTATTATAAGTAAATACTTTTTAGGAAAAAATAGAATAGAAAGAGAAAGAATGGTTTATAAAATTTTAGATCAAGAGTTTAAAACAGGCTTACATGCTCTATCATTAAAATTAAGTGACTCGTAATAATTAAATAGTACCCTTATAAAATTTTGGAAAATATTTTTTTATTATTTCATTATTCTCATTCCAACTATGACAAGAGTTTATTAATGGAGGAGGTTCATCATTCTGAGGTTTATTATTTTGTTTTTTGAAAGCTTTATAAGAATATATTGTTTGAAAAGCTGTAGTAGCAATAGGAAACAATAGTTCAACCAAATGTGTACATCCTGCTATACCTCCTACTTTAGAGTACACATTTTTTCTAAAACCTTTTCCAACGGTTATCCCAATTAAATTTTTAAAATTAGGAATAATCGCTGGGCAAATATTATATGGATGATCATCCATCACAACAATAATATCCAATATTTTTAAGTTGTCATCTAGTGTAAGCCTTAAAGTCATGTCATGAATTGCCATACCAGCATTAACATTACCCCTAGAATCACTTTTAAAATCATATGTTTTTGTATCTTTTAGGTGTCCTTCTATATCCCACAAGCCATCTTCTCTTTTAAAGCCTTCACAATGAACTCTTCTATTATGAATTTTTTTTCTTTTATATGTTGTTGATAAAGTCATTAGTTTTCCAAGATAGTTTTATAAAATTAAAGTTAAAAATATAGTAATAGTAAATAAAGATATAAATGTTGATGTCATTAAATAATTTGCAACTACATGAGGATGAACATTAAATTTTGAAGCAAATAAATAAGTAAATATTGGTGCGGGAAGAACTCCTTGAAGAAGTATTATGTTTTTGGCTATACCATTAATATCTAGTATACTACATATTATATAAGCTAAAGAACTTGCAATAATAATTCTAATAATAATTAAAATAATTATTTTAGGTTCAATCTTAAATTGAATTTTATTAATAGATATTCCCATAGTAAAAAGTAGCAAAGGAATAGTTATTCCTGCAAGGATAGATGTAGTATTAGTTAATGTCTGAGGAAGCCCTATATCACTAAAGTTCACAAGAAGTCCTGCTATTACTGCTAATAGTACAGGAGTTTTTAGCAAAATCTTTATAGACCATTTTCCTGACCAAATTGACTGCCCTACGGTAAAATGGAGTAAAGAGGTTATCATAAAATATATGACTGCCAATTCTAAGCCTAGAGATCCAAAAGCAAATAAGGCAATAGTCATTCCTAAGTTACCACTATTTGAGAAAGTCATTGGGTTAACTAAAGCCCTTATAGGAAATTTTATTAATTTCAATATAACGAAAGAGCATATAAACATTATTGATATCATTAAAATTGCTGCTATGATTATGTCTTGTACTACATATATTGAAGATTTTAGCTTTATCAGAGTATTAAATATTAAGCATGGAGCTCCGACCCAAGTAATAATATTAGTTATTTCTGATTGTTCTACATTATTACCTATTCTATTCCATATGTATCCTAGAAATACAATTAATACTGTAGGCACGATGATTGGAAATAGCTGAATAAAAGTATTAATCATAATAAATTAAGCTTCTATATCAAATGGTTTAATGTTAATTTTTGTGATTCTAGTTCTTTGTCTTTCCAGTACTTTAAAATAAAAATTCTCTATTTTAACTGTTTCATTAATCTCAGGTAATTTTTGTGCTACATCAATTACTAGGCCAGCTATTGTTGCAGCGTCATCATCTGGAAGATTCCAATCAGTTAAGCGGTTTAAATCTCTTATTGTCATTGTTCCATCAACAGAGACACTTTTATCATTTAAAATTTTTGGAACTAATGTTTGCTTATCAAATTCATCAAAAATTTCACCTACTATTTCCTCTAGTACGTCCTCTAAAGTAATTAATCCTTGCAAATCACCATACTCATCAATTACAAAAGCCATTTGATTAGTTTCTTTTTTAAATTTGTTCAATTGTTCAGATAAAGATGTATTTTCTGATATAAATAGGGGTCTTTGCATCAAATTATTTATATCAATATTATTATTAATATTTTTGGCTCTTAGCAGATCCTTAATATGTAGTGTACCAATAATATTGTCTGGGTTGTCTCTCCATAAAGGAAGCCGGGTAAACCTACTTTTTAAAGCTAAAGAGATAATATTATCTATATTTTTTACTATATTAAGACTTTCTATATTTTTTCGGTGGGTCATTATTTCGCTAACTTTTACTTCGTGAAGATCTAATATGCTTTCCAACATGATTCTATCATATTTTCTAACGTTGCCTTGATTATTTGCTAATAATATGGCTCCTTTTAAATTTTGCTTCCAATCATTATTATTATTTTCTTTATTTGCTAATTTTAGAAGAAAACTGATTAAAATTTGTACTAGAATATTAATAGGAGATAGGATTTTCGTAAAAAATATTATGATTGGTGCAGAATATATAACTAATTTTTCAGATTCTCTTATTGCGTATGTTTTAGGCAAAACTTCTGCAAATATAAATATTAGAGAGGTCATTATAATAGTTGCATATATTATTCCTTTATCTCCAAATAAATTTATTAAAATACTAGTGGCTAATGCTGATGCAAGAATATTTACTATATTGTTCCCTAATAGTAATGTTCCAATTACTTTCTCTCTCTTACTTAGAAGGTGCTTAGCTTTTTTTATTCTTTTATTCTTTTTCTCATCCCATTGATGAATCTTTGCATCAGATATTCTTGTTATTGCTGTTTCAGAAGAAGAAAAAAAAGCTGAAAGTAAAAGAAGAAAAAATATTACTATGATTTCAATTATCATTTATTTAAAAAACCGTTTCTTTATAATTTAATATGTATATTCCAAAACTTTATATAAAACTATTATTTTTTAAAAATATATTAAGCTTTCTTTCTTCTACTGTATCATAAATGAAAGCTTTTCCTATGCCTTTTACCAATATGAGTTTGATTATATTATCAACAGTTTTTTTATCCAATTTCATTGCCTTAATTACATCTTTTGATTTAATATTTTTTTGAAATAAATCAGTTATATGTGTAGGCAAACTAATTTTTTTAAAGTGCATAGCTACTCTAGTTACATCATCAATATGACAACATTTTAATTCATTAGAAAATTTAAATGCAAGCATAATTCCTACTGATACTGCTTCTCCATGGGTAAAATATTTAAAATTTGATATTTTTTCAAATGCGTGTCCAAAAGTATGCCCCAAATTTAATAAAGCTCTAATACCTTTCTCTTTTTCATCTTGAGCTACTATTTTTGATTTTGCTTTACAACAAATTGCTATAGCATACTCCAGAGCCTTTTTATCCTTTTTTAAAATACTTTCTCCATTCTTTTCTAACCATGAAAAAAAATTAACATCATTTATTAATCCATATTTAACCATTTCCGCATAACCAGATAGCATTTGTTTTTTTGGCAAACTATTTAAAGTCTTAATATCTATTAATACTAATTTAGGTTGGTAGAATGCTCCAATTAAATTTTTCCCATATGCGCTATTAATAGCTGTTTTCCCTCCAACTGAAGAATCAATTTGTGATAATAGGGTGGTTGGTACTTGAACATAATCTATACCCCTCATATATGTAGCAGCCGCAAATCCAGATAGGTCTCCAATTACTCCTCCCCCTAAAGTATAAATAACTGTGCTTCTATCAATATTATTAGAAAAAAGCTTATTGTATAGATTATTTAGAGAATTAAGAGATTTACTTTTTTCTCCAGAGGGTATTGATATGCTTTTAGTTTCTTTACCTAATTTAGTAACTAATGATTTTAGATATATTGATTTAGAAAGTTTTTTATCAAAAATTACTATTTTTGGCCTATGACCAAAATATTTTTTATGCAAACTCTCTATATCGTCTATAATATTAGATCCAATAATAATTTTGTATGAATTCTTTTTGATGTTTACATTAATTATTTTAGTCATTTTTATTGTCCATTAAATATTTTTGTATTTTTAATAAGATTTTATTTTTCATTGCATTCTTAGAAATTTTACTTGAAGTTATTGTTAAATGGGCTTTTGCATAGAAGGGATTTCTTTTTATTAATAAATTCTTAATATATGATTCTAAATTAACTTCTTTTAAAAGAGGCCTATTATTAGTATATTTTTTTAACCGTTCAATTATTATTAATGGGCTAGCGTTTAACCATAGGGTTAAACCAATTTTATTAAAAATATTAATATTTCTTTCGTAAATAAAAGCTCCTCCTCCAGCAGCTATTATATCATTAGATCCTTTATTTATACCTTTGATGACTTCATGTTCAATGTCTCTAAATTTTTGTTCGCCATAATTTTCAAAAATTTCAGATATTTTCATATTATATTTTTTTTCAATATTTTCATCTATATCATAGAATTCTCTATTAAGGCTTCTAGCTAACATTCTACCTATAGCGCTTTTACCAACACCCATCATACCAACTATAATTATAGGTTTTTTTAGAAGGGTGTTATTTATATAATTTGCTACCTCATCTATATTTACAATGTTATTTTTATATAATATTTTATTCATAGTATCTATGTCGTCCTTGCATTGAATACCTAGAAGGTTAGACTAATAACTATATTGTAGATATAAGATAGTATATTATTTAATCTCAACAATATGAATTTTTTACAAGTTTATATTAGAATTATTATAAAGGAAAATAATTTATATGGGTAAATTTTTTAGAATATTTTTATTGATATTCTTTTTAACTATCATTGGTGGTATTATTGTTATTATGTATAAAGGAGTTCCAGTAACATCTTATACAATAGAAAAGGTAATAGAGAATGATCGTTTATAGTTATAAAAAATTTTTTGTTAATTTATTAATTATAATTTTTATTTTCATTAGAAATGTATCTGCTCAAGAAGATATATCTGATATCTATACTCAACCTCAAAATATAGTCCCTGATGCTTTTAAAGAAAAAGAAGAAATTGACTATCCACAAGCTATAAATAAAAACAATGAGGTAATGATTACAGAATTGCCTATTACCAATATAAGGTGGATAGGTAATTTAGGTAAGAAAGATGGCGGACTAGGCTTAGAGATGTGGAAAGGCACAGATTCAACATTTGCACTAACTATATTAAAACTTTTACCTGTAAATGCACCATCACCTGCCATGCGAAATTTAGCCAAAAGGTTATTATTAAGTGATGCTTTTCAACCAAGTAAAAAAGAAGAAAAGGGTTTACAAGCAATTAGCCCAAGCGGAAAACCCATAATAAGTGAAGATCAAGAGGCTACATTTTTGCCATTACGTTTTGCTAAATTAGCAAGTTTAGGAGCAAAAAATGAATTAATAGAATTAGGTAATTTGGTTCCAACTGAGGATATGTTAGGAGTACTTGCTAAAGAAGCAATATATGCGCGCTTATTATCAGGTGAGACAAATAAAGTTTGTGATGAAGTAATTGAACTTGCTAAAAGAACTAATGAATCATATTGGAGAAAAGCACTTATAGTTTGCCAATTAATATTAGGTAATAGAGATGATGCTTTATTAAGTTTAGAATTATTGTTAGCTGAGTTAGATAGTGAAGATAAATTTTCCAAACTTATTTATACTTTAGCGGATGAGACTAATCAAATTGAATTTGACAAAAATAGTATTTATTTTAAAATTTTAATTGCCGTTTTGCCTGGGAAAGAGTTAGATAAACATCGTTTAAATTTGGATCCTTCAGGATTAAGTGTAGTTGCTAAAAATAGTAATTTATCTTGGAAAATAAGAATGCTAGCTGCTGAAAAAGCAGTCTTAGCAGGTTCATTATCAAGTATATATTTGGGAGAGTTGGCAACACAGTTTAAATTTGAAGAGAATATATTTTCAAGAGCTGCATCAGAAAGTAAATCTATGGAAGGGTTTATGGCACGAGCGTTATTATTAAAAGCAGCAGCTTTAAATACTTCTTTTATAGAAAGAGCAAGATTTTTAAGGCTTTTATTGGATAGTGCTGATAGTGATGAAATATTTCAGGTTTATGCTTCTGTAATTATGCCAATTTTATTAACTATTAAACCTAGACATGACCTTATCTGGTTTGCATCATCTGCAACTAGAGCTTCTATTGCAGGAGGCAATTATATATTAGCTTCAGAATGGTTAGCAGTATTAGCTAAAACTTTGGATTTAGATTACGAAGCTTCTGGAAGTTTATTAAGGCTTCTTCCCTTAATAGCTATAGCTGGACAACCTTTACCAAAACCTTTTAGTGAAGAACAAGCAACAGATGTATGGTCGGGCTTATCAGATAATTTTAGCAGAGAAGATAAAGAAAAAAGAGCTAGTAGGCTATTAGTTTTATTAAGTGCAATGGGCATAGAACCTAGGGCTGGGGCATGGAAAAATGTAATTAGTTCTAAAAATATATTTGAGATGGAAAATATTCCTGCTACTGCCTTAAGATATCAATTACTTGATGCGGCAAAAAATAATAGAATTGCAGAAGTTGTTTCAATAAGTTTGATTATGCTAGGGTCGGAAGGACCAAGTAAATCAGGCTTAGTTGCCCTTAATGCAGTAATTAGAGCACTAAGAGAAATTGGTTTAGAAGCAGATGCGAGAGCTATAGCTATTGAAGCTGCAATTTCTTATGTAAATTAATTTGATGAGAGCAGATGATAACATTTTATTATTGTTTGATGAAATGCTATTATCTGAAAAACAATTATCTCATAATACACGAAGAGCTTACAAAACTGATATCAATGCGTATATGAATTTCATTCATGTTAAGTATAATTTGTCTGTGCTAAATGTAGACAGTACGATAATTTCTAGCTGGTTTAGATCTCTCTCAAATGATGCCATTGCTAGAAATAGTTATTTAAGAAAAGTTTCTTCAATAAAAGAATTTTATAGTTTTTTGTATTCAGATGGATTAATTACATCAAATCCAGCTAAGGAAATTGAAGCACCTAAAAAAATACATAATATTCCTAAAGTATTGACTATTAGACAGATACAAAAAATAATTGAAACTATTCAACCAGAAAATAATCCAAATTCTATTAGATTATTGGCATTAATTGAAATAATGTACTCAACTGGTATGAGAGTAGAGGAGTTAGTCAGTCTTTCTTTAAATTCAATAAATTATGAAAACCAGTCTATTTTTGTTAAAGGAAAGGGAGGAAGAGAAAGAATTGTTCCATTTGGAAAACATGCTTTAAAGGCAATAATAAACTATATAAATGTTAGAGAATATTTTATAAAAAATAAAAATAATTCTTCATTTATGTTCCCGTCAGTAGGCAAGAAAGGTTATCTGACAGCTAGGAGGTTCTCACAGTTACTTAAAGAAAGTTCTATAAAAGCAGGTTTATCATACTTTTCCATTTCTCCACATATTTTAAGACATAGTTTTGCAACGCATATGTTATCAGGAGGCGCAGATCTAAGAGTTTTACAAGAAATTTTAGGTCATGCAGATATTTCTACAGTACAAATATATACACACATTGTAGAAGATAGAAAAAAAATAGCATTAGCTTTTCACCCTTTAGAAAATAATATAAACTTATAAATTTTTGTTATTTAATAATAGAATTGACTGGTATAAGTATTATATTTTATAAAGTGTTTATATTTAAAAGGATATATTTATGCATTTTTTAGATTTTGAGCAGCCTATAATTGAACTTGAAGCTAAAATTAGAGATTTATCTCTTTTAGATACTGCAAGCAAGGAAATATTTTCTCTAAAAAGGGATGTAAATAGTTTTCTTGAAAAAACGTATAGCAAGCTTTCACCATGGCAAATTGCCCAGGTTGCAAGACATCCTGATAGACCTCATGCCAGTAACTATATAAATGCCCTTATAAAAGATTTTCAAACTTTATCTGGTGATAGAAGTTTTGCTGATGATAATGCTATTATTTCTGGTATTGGTTCTTTTAATAGCCAATCTGTCATGGTTATTGGCCAAGAAAAAGGTTTTGATACGGATTCTCGTGTAAAACATAATTTTGGAATGGCTAAACCTGAAGGATATAGAAAAGTTTCTCGCTTAATGAAATTAGCTGACAAGTTTAATATGCCCCTAATAACTTTTGTAGATACTGCTGGAGCTTATCCTGGAGTAGGTGCTGAAGAAAGGGGACAAGCAGAAGCAATTGCTTCATGCATACAAGATTCTTTAGAAATTAAGGTTCCTTTCATAAGTGTCATTATTGGAGAAGGTGGATCGGGCGGAGCAATTGCTTTAGCTTCAGCAAATAAAGTCTTAATGTTACAAAATGCTATATATTCAGTTATATCCCCAGAAGGATGTGCTTCTATATTGTGGAGAGATAATAATAAGGCAGAATTAGCTGCAGATTCATTAGGTATAACAGCAAATTTTCTTAAAGAAAAAAGTATAATAGAAGAAGTAATCTCGGAGCCTATTGGAGGGGCACATAGAGATCATATTTTATCTATTAAAAATGTAGAAGAAGCCTTAAAAAATGCTTTAAATGAAATAAAAGGTTATACTGAAGAACAATTAATAAAAGACAGGCAAGAAAAATTTTTAAAGTATGGTCGTTTATTAAAATGATATACTTGACCTTCTGAGATATATAAGTTGATTCCTTTATTACTAGTTGTTGTTATTGATTTAATTGGTTTTGGAATTATAATCCCCCTTTTACCATTCTATGCTGAAACTTTTGGAGCCTCTCCTCAAAAAGTAACTATGTTAATGGTAGTATTTTCCATAGCACAATTTATTGCTGCGCCTATTTGGGGAGGTTTAAGCGATAAATATGGAAGAAGATTAATAATATGGATTACATTAGCTGGATCCATGTTAGCATATGTATTGTTGGCTTATTCGCATACTTTATATGGCCTGTTCATTGCAAGGGCTTTCGCTGGATTTATGGCTGGAAACATTTCTACAGCTCAGGCTTATTTAACAGATATAACAACAAAGGAAAACAGAGCTAAGGTTATGGGTTTTTTTGGAGCAGCTTTTGGTATAGGGTTTATTTTAGGTCCTGCCTTAGGAGGTATATTAGCTGGTGCGGATCCTAAAAACCCTAATGTATTTTTGCCTCCAATTTCTGCAGCAATTTTATCTTTTATAGCTTTGTTATTAGCATTATTTTTACTTAAAGATACAAGGTCCTTAATAAAACCAAATAGCAATAAACGAATTACTAGTTTATTAGAAGCATTAAAAGCGCCAAATTTAAGCCAGTTAATTTTACTATCTTTTATTGTAACTGTGGTATTTGCCTCTATGGAATCAACATTTTCTTTATGGTCAGAAAGAACTTATAATTGGGGTCCAAAACAGAATGGTTATATTTTTGCTTTTGCTGGAGTTTGTGGCGTTATAGTTCAAGGTTTTTTAATATCAAGATTAGTTAAACATTTTGGTGAATCATTTTTATGTCGTTTTGGTATTTTATTAATTTCTTTAGGTATGATATCTGTTGCTCTTTCATATATGCAGTTCCATGCTTATTTATCTATGGCATTAATTGCATTTGGCTTAGGTTTTTTTATGCCTACAATATCTACTTTGTTAGTTAACATTGTTTCGGAACAAAGAAGGGGATGGGTTCTAGGTGTAAGTCAATCAGTTTCTTCTTTGGCAAGAATAATAGGACCCGCAACTGCAGGGATTTTCTTTGAATTATTAGGAAAAAATAGTCCATATATAATTGGTGGAGTATCTCTATTATTAATATTCATTATGTTTAAAAATTTAATTAAACAGGCATCAACCTAAAGTAGCTATATCAAATTATTTTTTATTAAATTTTGTACTGCAACTTTTTCTGGTTCAGCCACATTATCTTTAAATAAAATTTCTTCTGGTAGTAAGTAATCAATTGTTAATTTTTCATTATCTGGGATTGAGGGTTTTCCTGAAGCTTCTACATAATAATATAAGGGAGTATATAGTTTATTATTCCATGGAGACAGAAGTGTTCCTGGAGCATTAAGAAGCAGCTTTATATCACTTTTCAATCTTAGCTCTTCATAAAGTTCTCTCTTTAATGCGTCTTCAGGAGTTTCGTTCCTTTCTACTCCTCCTCCAGGAAATTTGGTTGCGTGATAATCATTTATAATTTCATTAGTGACTAATATTTTTTTTTGATAAATAATTAACCCATAGGACCTTATATTTTTATTCATAATATATTACTTATTTATTGAATCTTTAATTTCGACAAGAATATTTGGGTCATCAATAGTGCCAGGTATTTTAAAAGGCTTATTATCAAAAATTGAAGCTATAGTATTCCTTAATATTTTTCCTGATCTAGTTTTAGGTAGTCTTTTAACAATAATTGTTTTTCTAAAGGACGCAACAGGTCCTATTTCATTTCTTACCATATTAATTGTTTCTTTTATTAT
>Ga0209501_10001649_pt1 | contig 24344 bp, 38 predicted proteins | sample ArcticOcean_MG_C_4_FD_187434 | JGI IMG/M metagenome (GOLD analysis project Ga0209501, IMG submission 187434) | Marine microbial communities from western Arctic Ocean - ArcticOcean_MG_CB4_134 (SPAdes) (version 2) | ecosystem: Environmental > Aquatic > Marine > Oceanic | place: Arctic Ocean...
TATCATGTACATGGGTAAGAGTAACATCTTGTTCATTACCAAACTGTACAGCACCACTATCTGCAAGAAATAAATGACTAAACTCTAAGGAGGTTGTACCAAGGGCTGCACCAGCATTAGCATCAGGCACGAATGCTGTAGTAGCTGTTATAGTTGTACCTTGAAGTGTACTAGAACTTGTAATAGCTCCAGTAGTTGTAATTGTATCTATGTATGCATTTTTGAAATAAAGGCTTGATGTACCTAAATCTACATCACTATCTGTTACTGGTGATACAACGCCATCAGCAATTCTAATTTGTTCTACTGCTGCACTAGATACTTCTACAAAAACACCCCAACGATTATTAGTACTATCAGCGACAATCTTATTAAGAAAATCTTGATCTCCAATCGTATGGATATTGCCTCCTTCCGCAGCAGTTCCATCATGTTGATGTCCTGTTGTACTGCTTGATGCATATGAAAAAGCAGTTAGAAGTTGATTATATTCATCATTAAACAAAGCGGCTGTAATTGTATCACCGTCTGAAAATGAGCTTTGTCTAGTATAAGTTGTTCCCATTCTTATCTCCTGCCTGAAGGTGCATAATCAATATACATCCCATTAATAGAATAGGGAGAATTTTGATCGTCGCTAAATATTTTAAAATTACTTGTATACCCACTGCCTTGTATAGGCTGTCTAACCATTGGATCATTTTGCGACCCAAATACAACCGTATTAAATGTTGATGAACTGTTTCCAAAAATTGCCGGTAAAGATACAGAATCAAGTTCATAAACTGGAGGTTGAAGTATATTCCTATCTTCATAATCAAGTTTTATTCTTAATGACGGTTGAACAAGTCCTTCTGGACTTAAAGATATACGAGCATATTGTAAAGTTTTTCTAGTTCCTAAATCACCAAAATCAAAATTTGGTGTTGTATATTCTGCTACAATATTAGTTGCTGTTCCTGCTGGTGTAAAATAATCTCCATCATCATGTACATAGATATAACCGTCTTTATCGCCATGATATGTTTTTTCTACACGATCTTTATCAAAACTAGAAGCTATTGCATGAGCCTGTATTCCTAATGTTTCTGACCATTCAAACCCATTAGGAGTAAGAGTTCCAATAATACCTCTTGATGTTATACTAGATCCTCCTGCTGTAGAATAGAATAAACGATATTGTGATTTCTTTCTTAATATAGCACTATCTATTCTATAAGTATTGATAGTAGCCGCTATATCACCAATAATAGACTGAATTTGCCTACTAACAGATCCTAACTCTACGTCACCAATACGCGCCGTACCAGCAACTGTACGAATACCGTCAGGACTCAAGAAAATTAGATCACCAGCAATCTCCTGAATACTTCTACCATCTAAACAACCTACATTCTTTGTAATAGGTGTAACTGCAATAGTACTTGAATTATTTATATTCTGTAATTTATAAATAGAATTAGAACAAAAGATAATCAGATCATTACGAAAACTTTTTAATCCTACTACTTTATCATCTAAAAGAATACTTCCTGAACCTGTACTTGTAAAATCATCTATATCACTTGTGCCACTATAATAAATTGTATTGGGGGCTGTTGCTGCTCCTCCGACAACTAAATGTTTATCGTGCATCACACAAAACTTTGGATACACAGAACCACTTACTGTAATCTCTTTACAGAAATAAGTTCGACTTGATAAAGCACTTCCTGTACCCGTCATTTTAAAGTACATAGGCTTAACACCAGAACCTTCATCAGTTATAATTATTTCACCATAATCTGAATCTCCTTCATAAATTGCAAAAGATGCTAAATCTTGTGAAGTTCTGGCGGCCGCACTACGTCCTGTAAAAGCTGTATAGTTATCTCCACCTGCCGCTACACTAGCTTTATTTAACTGTAGCCAACTATCTCCATCTTGACTAAAATAAACATTAGTTCCTGAACAAGCAATAACTCCATCCGCATAAACTTCAAGACCAAAAATATCATTATCTGTATTTGGTCTTGTACCATCTCCAAACTGAGAAAAACCATTAATTCGTCTATAGCCGCCATCTGGATCAACTTCAAAATTTCTTAACTTTGTTGCTAGTCCTGGTTGTGCAAGCATTTCAAATTGATTTAAATTAGTATTTAAACCACCTTTACATGAAATACCATAAGGTTGAGTAGCCATCAGAATGAAATCCTATCATCTTTAATATAACTAGGAGCAGGTTCTAAAAGATTAGATCTCATGCTCCGAAGCCCTTTTCTATAGTCTTCATTAGCAAACGCTGCTGCTTGAGGATTATCTTTAAATTGCCAAATATAATATCTAGCTTTAGCTAATAAGACAGATGTGTACATTTCTGGAAATACAATACTATCTCCATGTACTGATAAAGCAGTAGGAAGATCCCAAGCAAAATACCAAATTCGATATACCTTTTTAGGTATAGGACTTAATCCAAACCTGCGAGCATCAGGGCTTCGTATAACCAGATTAGGTTGCCCCCATTGCTGAGTATCTGCATCGTCTAAATTTTCTGAAAGTCTTCTAAAATCTTTCCATGATTCAGTTGTAGCATATCTAAGATTTCTGGCTACATAAGGAGCAGCTTCTCCACTAACTCCCACAGTTGTAAGATAGAAATTATCCCAGTCTATAGACCCATAATCATCTGTTATACTAGAACTAGAAGCTTTTAGCTCATACCAACGTGTCCCTGCTACAGTTTCAACATATACATTCCCATACATGGGATCTGTTGCCCCACTTTCAGCCGTTGCTAAAAAAGGCCATTGGGGTTCTTCAGTAACAATATCCCAATAAGCCCTATTAATAGAATCTTGTACATGTTTTTGTACGCCTACCGCAGATGAGAAAGTACCTGAAGTTAAAACAACCTCATTTAATTCTCTTAAAAGCTCGTTAGTAAGATCTAAATAATTTGTTGCCATTAGTCTTATTCTTTTGTATCAGCTTTAATATCTTGAAACTTATCGGCCTCGCGGTTTTGCATATCTTCAGAATTTTCATAATAGCCTTCCATTTCTGTGATATCCTGATAATTAACAACTTTACCATATTCTAATTCAGGCATTTTTTTCTCCTACTTTTGATTTTTTTTTAAATATTCTGTCATAATTATTATCATAATTATCTTTACTTTCTCCAGAATATTGCCTACCTAAAAGCCCTAAAGTACGGGTACTTTTACCCTTATGGTTCATCACAATGGGATTTTTATCACTTCCTAATTGCGGCATTTATTTATACCTCAGATTAATCAGGTAATACACCTAAATGTAAGAACTCAACCAGATAAGTAACAGTTGTAGCAGCAGTAGCTAGATCATTTGCTAAAGGCTTTAACCTTGCATAAATTGAACGTGCTGACGAACTATACAAAGTAGATGCAATAACAATTGCTTCTGAAGTTGCGGGGCCTCCATAGACTCCTGCTATTACTCCAGTACCTACAAATGCGTTAGCTGCATGACCATGTGAATTTTGAATAATATACAAAGGTACATTAGCTGTCCAGGTTACTGCTGCTCCACCATCATCTAAGATAGCTTTTTCATCAATAAGCTGACCACCGCCAGCCGCAGTTCCTAAATCAAAATCAACATCATCACCTGAAGCTCCTGCTGTAACAATATTTCCTGCTGGAATAGCAATAAGATTACGAATAATCGTATCTGCTGGCTGTGTTAATGTAACATCATAAGTTGCATCAGCAGTTACTGCGATAGTTCCTGTAGTAGCTGAAGTCCATGAATGGACTACATTATCAGAAAGCCCACGAACATCTCCTGTTCTCGCTGAATTTCGTCCTGTATCTCTTATATCAATAACTGGACTTGCCATAATTTTTCTCCTCTATATAAAATTTTACCCTGAAAATAAAAGAAAAGGGAGACTTTTCAGCCTCCCAAATCTAATTAGTCGATACCGTAGAACGCTGAAACCAACGCGCTTGACTGTAGTACTTTAGCTCCATAAACATGAAGACCTCGTACAATATCACCAAACGAATCAGGATCACGCAAAACTTCAGTACTAGTAATAGTCTGAGCCGTTGCCGTAGATGAAATATGTCCAGCCAAACATTTACCAGCAGCATTAGATGCTGAAGCAATATTATTTGATTTATACATACTAAATCCACGAAGCTTACCAGAAGATACTAAACCATTTCTTATCGAACCTTGACCACCATTGTAATCAACAGATAAGAGTTTCGATGCCGTAGAAGATAGAACCTCATAGAAATCAGGCGAGGCCACAAACCAACGTCCCTCTTCAGGGATTTTGGAATCGTCTAAAAGACGAGCCATATGCGCTAAGACATCAATCGGATCATGCTCTGACGAGCCAAAACCAATATCTAGATTACCAGTACCATCAAACGTACCCGCAGCAAGATCAGTCGCATTATCCGAACCTAAAATATGGTTCGGGCTAGAAGCCGACACTCCTGCAAACATGACAGCAATAACACCCTCATCAAAAGCATCTTTAAGAGCATACGCCGCCGAAGATGAAGCTACTTCCCGCCAGTTCACATGGGACATATTACTTTCAATGTCGTCCACCTTGAACTTAAAGGCATTAGCTGTATCAACAACAAGCGATAACTCTTGATCAGTCAGCTTTGTCTGAGTTACATCTGCACCACGTTCATACGTATATACAGTTATTTCTGGTTCTTTAATTATCTTTACTGAGTCTCCGAAAGCGGACAGTTCACCGGCATAGTCGGTGTTTGTAATTGCTTGTACAACCGAAGCCTTTCTAAAAAAGTTTAAAACCTTTTTAGAGTAGACAGCCGGAAGGAAAAACGAATTATTTTGACCACTTACGGAGTTCGCAAAGTTAGCATCAGTATCTGTGCTAGGCTCAAAGTATTGATCACTTGCATTATAAGCCATTTTGTTACCCTCCTTATTAAGTTAAAGTTATTTCGCTACTCTGCCTTCACTCACAGCTTGATTAATTTCTTCTTCATATTTATCAAACTGATCTAAAGACATTGCAGCAATTTCCCGTTCAGTCCAAATTTTATCAGGTTGTGCGGCATCAACTGTCGTTGTTTTTGTAGAGACTAAATTTGCTGCCGAACCTTCATTATTATTGAACTGTTTTTGTCGTGATCCTTTTGATTGATTAGAGGGGGTAATTCCTCGTTCAAGTTTATATAAGTCAATCGCTTTACTTGCTAACTTAGCATCCATAGAATTTTTATAAACCCAGTCTTGGATTTGCTCTGGTTGCTCTTTTGCCCATTCATGAAAAGTTTCATTCCCTCTAATATCTTCAAAATCAGGATGATTCTCCCTTAAATTAGCTTCAGCTTCCCTTCTCAAAATATCAACTTCACGTTGCTGTACAGATGATAATTGAGATTGCAAATCTTGAATTTGTCGTTCACTTTGTAAATGAGCAACAGTTTCAACTGTTTCATATAAATCAGGGTACTCTTTTTTAAAAGTTTGAAGTTCTTCAGGAGATTTTGGAGCCTTATATTTAGGCTGTGCGGCCCTAGTTTCGGCTAATATTTCCTGTTCCCTTTGTTTAAATTGAGAAACCCTGTCATCATAATGCTTTTTTAAATCGTCATAGCGTTTCTTATAGTTAGTCCTTTTACGAGTCTTTTTTACTCCTTCCATTTTTACATCAGGGGCTTCATTTGAGGTGGCCTGTTGTTGTGTAGCAAAGAATAATGAATTTGCTGTTTCCGATGATTCTCCATCTTTATCCTTATGCCAAGATTTATTCATATTATAAGGATTAGCTTCTTCTTCTTCTTGTACTTGTTGTTCAATCATAATCACTCTCCTTTACGGGGCTTGTCGTTTTATAAGGTAGCCATACTAATTTATTCTTTAGTATAGGGCTTATACTCCAAGGTAGCCAAAAGGTTTAAAAATACAATAAGGGGCCTACATAAATAGGGTAGCCTTATCACCTTATGCTTGGCATACGATTAGAAGAAATCATTGTTTTTTTAATTTCTTCTTCTTCATTCACTCTAGATAATAAAGCGCCCGAAAGATCTTCATCTTCTTTTTCTCTAGTTTGAACTTTACCGCCAAGTACTTTACTCATTAAACCACCATCATAAGCTCGTTCAGCTTCATCCATAATGTTCTGGAGTTCACCTGCACCTATTTGTTCAGTGGCTTTATTTGTAAAAACAAATTCTCCTTCCGATAACCTTGCAGGAATCGAATCAGAGACTTCGGTTCCAGGGCCTTTTACTTCCCCTTCACCTGAAAATTCAGAAGCTATTCCAACAACCTTGTCAAAAATTTGACTTAGTTGAGGATCAGCTTCTAATTTACTCATTAAATATGTTTTTTCCTCATCGTCAAGAGACTGCTCAACAATGAATTCTAAATAATCTTCTTCCATTTGTTCATCAGGAACTTGAGAAGCTTCTAATGCTTCTTCTTCATCTGGAGATATATTAGGATAAGCATCTATAGGAACATCTTCAGCTAATGGAGGAATTGGAGTCTGTTCAGGTGGAACAAGTAATGCTCCTTCTTCTTCGACTGCAAGTCCGCCTACTTGTTTAGCTTTTCTAACTTTAGAACCTTTCTTATATTTATATTTTCTCAGCATTTTATTCTTCCTTTCTATTTTTAGCTTCTTTAACCTGCTCCCTCAACTGCTCTAAGCGTACCACTAAAGCCACTTTCCCCTGGCTGCGGAACATTTCCTGTTCCGATGTTGCCGCCACCAGTGCCTGTAACTCCAAGTTCTTGAGGTTGTTCAGGTGTTCCTTTAATGCCTCCCATACCTCCTGGTTGTTCACCAGTAGGGAGAGTTTCCTCGCCAATTGTTTTTCCAACATTTTGCATCCCTATAATTTGTGCCATAATAGCTGCTTCTTCTGGATCATTTAAAACTTCATCAGGATCAAGATCCAAACTATAAGCCAGTTCACTAATAAGCCTTGAGATTTTAACAAAGGGTGCAATAGCAGGATTTTGAACAGACTGTAAGAACGTAGTTAGTCTCTGACTTCTTACTTCTTTTTGCATAAGACTATTTGTTCCTGTTGCCTTAACTTCTAAATCACCTTTAACACCCAACCGACTATCAAAAAATTGCATATTCCATTGGAAATAAGCCTCTCCTAATGGCTTTAAAAGAAAATCATCTAAATTTTTAACTACGGTCTTTATATTTAAAGAGGCCGCACTTAAAAGCATAGACATGCCTGAAGCAGTTCTTGTCATACTTTGTACACCTGTCTGACCATGACTATAACTAGGTATTCCTGTCTGTTCATCTGCAAGTTGTCTAAACTTATCAAACATCATCATGTTTTCTGTGGATGTATTTGGAAATTTAATCCCGTGAATTGCTTGTCCTGGTATTCCTGCTTGCCTACGGAATACTTTACCAGGATAAATTTCCATATTTTGTCCTCCTACTAAAGCAGACTCATCAACATCAAACACTAAAGATCCAGATAAAGCTAAATTATCTACAGCCATTCTAGCATGTCCATTCATTATTCTTTGGGAGTCATCCATATTCTCAGCAATTCCAATACCAAAGAAACTATATGGATTTCTTTCGTAAGGGAAAGAATGATAAGGTATTCGATAAGGTGTAAAGGGATTAATTACAGCCCGTAAAAGCTTACCATTACAAATCCAAGCATTAACTTGAACTTCATCCAAATCATCTATATCTTCTCCTAGTTCCATTCCTACTTCTTTGGCATATTCAGCATCCATAATGCCCCAATATTCCAGAACTTCAAATTTTCCTGATCCGTCCTCCTGAGTACGATGATCATCTTTTAATTCATGTTCATAATCTTTTTCAACATAATTCGATCCCATCATTAAGCAATCACGAACTGCATCTTTATCAAAATAGGGCATTTTTGTTAATGCTCTAAGTTGTGAACGATTTAATTTATGTCTATGGAATACATATTCACATTCTTCAATGTTCGTAGAATTTGGATCAGGAAAAAAATCCCAAATACTAACAAACTCAATTCTAGGAACCCTGACTGTTAAAGGATTATACTCTCTATCTCCTTCTTCATTCTCATCCCATTTATTTAATGTTTTATTAAAATTAAAGGGGCCTTTGACAATACCTGTTCCAAATAGAGACGCTTCAAATAGCGCATTCCTGATTTCACTAGCTCCATTAGATTCATCAATTTGATCATGAATTAATTTTTCCATTCTTCGGGCTGCTTTTTCTGCGGGCTTAATTTCCAACGCTTGTGGTAATGGTGACAGACCTTCTTTTAATAGCCCTTTTTCTTGGGCCTGTTCTTCAATAAATTCTTCTTCAAATTTTCCAGTATTAAATGAGGCTCCTGGCTTTAAAACTTTTCCATCTCCCTCATAACCAACATCATAAGGGCTTTGTTTTTCTTCTTCTTCTTCTCCTTCTATATCTTCTAATTTGGGAGTTGTTTCAATCCCTGGTACAGGATTATTTATATCCAAATGAGAATATTCTGATATTCCTTCAGGCATTTTAGTTTCGGAAATACCTATAGGAAATTTCCCTGATCCAAAAATAACATCAACTAATTGCCCAAAAGCAGCAAGTACTTTAGTTTTAGTAATCTTAACAAAAATTCGTGATTTTTCTGTTTCTCTAAATTTTACATTCTTTGGATATAATCCTCTATAATTATGATAAGCTGTAATCCATCGGCTCTCATCTAAATCCCTAGCCCTTTCAGCAGACTCAAATCTAGAGTTAAGCAAGCCTACAAACTGCTTCTTAAGATCAGGTTCAAGTATTAATTTTTTACCTTCTTCGCCTTCTATATCTTCAATATAGATATTATTAGCGCCTAATTCAAATGTGTCATTATTTTCTGGCATTTAATATCCAAATTCTCTGTCTACTGGTTGATAGGCTTGTTCCATTCTAAAATTTCTCATTCTATTAATAGGATCAATATTTCTAGGTCTTGACATAATTAAGTATCGTAAAGCATCATAAGCATGATCAGGTGCATGTGTATCTACATCTTCAGGTTTTGTTTTATCCATAGGAATACTCTGTAATTCTTTTATCAAATTTGGACATGTATTAAATATCTGTAGTTTAGGTCTTCCACTTGGTTGTATTTTTAAGTATTCGTGAATTTGAATTTTCCCTTGTATTCTATTTTTATCTGCCTTTCTAAGTTTGTGTCCTTCATTAACTAACGCCTCTCCAACTGTAGGCCCTGTAGTTCCTGTTCTTGCCCATGCTGATGTATCTAATACTCCAGCTACAGCAAAAGGATCTTCCAGTTCCATTTCTGTAATAACTTTACCAAGGTCATACCCTGTTAAGTTCTTTTTATACAGTTCTCTATAAACAACTAATGTTCCATCAGAAGAATCTACAGTTGCCCATATACAAGCGCTTTCAGAAGCATAACCATAGTCAATCCCTTTAACTCGTTCCCATCCGATAGGGAGTTGAAACGGAGGAATAATATGAACATCAGGATCAAACTCTGTAAAGGCCGCTCCTTCTGTTACATCCCAATTTCCATCTAATAATTGCTTACGTTGAACAGGAGGAAGAGCATGAAGCATCTCTTCATAACGTCCATCTCCTGAAAGATATGGGTTATCCATTAATCTCGCAGGAATAAAACGTCTTGTAAGACCATCACCTCCTTTAAAAGATTGTCCTGGTTCACTAGGATCAATATAACGCTTCTTTACCCAGTGTGCGCCAACACCTCCGGGGTTTGCAGTACAACGTAAATAAGGATCAATCTCTGAATCTATTGTACGCAGTCTAGAAGATAAATAATTCCAACTAAATTCTGTAGGTAAGTGTGTAATCTCATCAAAACCTATCCATGAATACGATTGTCCTTGGTATCTATATACGTCTGCATCTCTTTCTAAGAATCCAAACTCTACTTTAGCACCACTAGGGAAGTTCCATATCTTTTCAACTTCTCTAAACTTACATCCAGGAAACGCCCGTGGGTATAATTCTCTGGATTTATCTATTAATTCTCTTAATTCTGGCATTGATCGTCTAAGAATCAAAGCCCTATGTGCAGAACGATGGCAAAATCTTAAAGGATCTACCAACATCGCATAAGATTTTCCTCCTCCTGCGGCTCCACCATATAAAACATCACGTTCTGGAGAAGCTAAAAATTCTGTTTGTGGCCCTTCATTTGGTGCAAAGATAATATTGTTTTTATAAACTTGTTCTCTTGCGGTTTCTGGTAAACATTCAACAATGTCTTCCTTTGTGATGATTTTACCCGCCAGGGTTTGTTTGGAAGCCGATTCATCCAGCTTTCCTTGGATCTTTCGTTGTCTCCTAATTCCTTCTCTTGCACTCTTTAACTTGCCTTCTATCTTTTTAACTCGCTTTTCCTTTATTAACAAGGATCTTCGGGCGCTTCTTTTAGCTTTTGTCTTTGAATGATAATTATAGCCAGAAGATTTTACTCCTTTCCTACGACCTGCCTTCTTTTTTGGGGTTCCATCTACCTTTAAAACAAAATTATCCTTCTCGTCTTTCTGATAATATTCTGGATTGATGTCCCAATCGTTCAGGAGAGTTTCTTTTACCATAATTTATATCTATATGTTTTTGTAAACCTCTAGAAGATATAGTCCTTCCTGTCTTATATTGAATCCATTCAGATCCTTCTCTAAAATTAATAGAATCTACTACTACAGAATTTACTACATCTTGAAAAGTTTGTAAATGTTCTTTATCTGGTACAATATAATCAGAATCTTCAGGATCTAAATCATAACCAAAAGGAACAGATCCTGCTCCTCGCTTTTTACGCATAACCAAGTGTATTGGCTTCAGCTTCTATTATGTTTTCTTGTTTTGCTGGTAGTATAAAGATTCCACCATCTGTCGTATGGTTTACATTAATTCTATCTGCTTTTCCTAGTCCTATTCGGTCTAGAATTGTTTGTGCAGCTTGTAAACGTATGTTAGCTTGTGGGATAGGTTCATCAGAATCCATCACATGTACTAATTTAATAGCTGCTTTAGGTGCAGACTGAGCTAGGATATGAGAGGCCAGGTCTATCATCTCTTCTCTTAATGTTTTCATGACTTGTGGATAGCTGCCTTCGGCATAACCAGCTAGCTCTGCTGCTTTCTTTGGATCACCTTTTGTGTGTATTAGGTTATCTAAGAAACTTTGTTGCATTTCAGATAGCTTTCGCCCTCTATTTGATTGCGGTCTACCTGAAAGTTGCGATAAATATTTAGAAGTTGTATTAATTTCTTCATTCATAATAATACATTATAGGGCTGAATATCGGATTTGTCAAGCTTTTTTAAAAAATATATTAAAACACTTGACAAAATGGAAATCTAGGTATATACTAGAGTAACAGGCCGCCAAGGTTATCATGTTTTAAATGTTTTAAATGTTTAAAATGTTTTAAATGTTTTAAACACTTTAAATGTTTTAAATGTTTTAAACAACAACAACCACTATACCTTCTTATTCTTTTACCTTGTTAATACTTGTCAAGCTTCTGATGGGATGAGGCCTCTTTTAATGGTTCCGAAGTTAAACCTGGTAAAATATACGAGATTGTGTTTTATGCATGGGGGGGTGGCGGTGGCCTCCTGCGTACCCTTGCTTGCCAAATGCGAATGATTCTCATTTACACTTGTGAAGCATCTCAATGCGAATGATTCTCATTTACATCTAGGCGCACCAATGCGAATGATTCTCATTTGCCACTTGATAATCATTTGCCACTTGATAATCATTCTCATTTGTCAAACTTCAAAATCTGACTCACACTTTGACAAACTTGTCAAATAACTTTTAGTTATAACTTTATAACTTTTTAAAGATATGCAATAGTTCCAAAATTTGACAAATTAGAATGAGTCTAAGTCTAATCAATTTCATTCACAATTTGAGAAACTTTACAAGCATTTACATATATTTTATATTCATACCTATATAACCACACGATATAACAAAAGGGCAATCAGTCCTTGTAATCTTCACACGTTACTATAATATCAACACCTCGCCACCAATCCACATTTAAGAGGGACAAAAAATGATGAAAGAAAAAACATTGATTAATAAGATAAACAAATTAATGCCGGCAGCTGGGGCAGTACCACTTTCTGAATTTTACGACGACCCAGAAATTGTAGGTATTTGGTTCAGACAAAGCGAAGACTATCACACTGACGGCATGCCAATTTATAACCCTTATTGTGAGTTTGGTATTCACAGAGAAACTAGCGGCGTGCATGGCACGTTAGACAAAATTCTAGAAGTAGCCGGATGGTATGCCTCACCTTACGATGCAGGTACTTTGATGGCATATCAAGGTTGAGTTACAATCAGAATGGCGCAGGTAAAAGCGCGCCATTTTAATTTTAATTGAACCATAATATAGAGGATAAATAATGAAATATTTTTATGAATCAGACATTGAAAAAGTATTCAACAGTGCGGAGAAATATATTAAAAATGTAAAGGACGAATATATGTATATGTATTCTGACTGTATTCATGATTTTTTTAAACATATTGATACTAGAAAATATGAGCAAGCCCCTAAAAAAGTGAAACTTAATAGAGGATAAAAAAAATGAAACTACAAGAACTAAAAACCATTACCGCAATTTCGCGACGCGCACAGTCTCTATTTGATACTGCCGGAATACATTTCGATCATCTATCAACAACGATGGATCTTGAAAAGGTGCATGAGATTAGCCCGCTGGATCTCGGCGCATTACTCAACGCTGACCAAGGCAATTTTGGCCACGATATTACCGGAATTTATAATCATTTTAATAGACAAACCGGACAGTTGGAAAATTGTTTTGTACCGAGATATTCGAAACCGGTTTAATTCTTAGCACTCTGCGCGCAGGTAATCTGGTGCGTAGATTAGTGAGAATTTGACAACATGGGATTAAATACTGTGCAATATTTAACAGCAAAAAAACCGACACTTAAGTTTAAAAATACAGAGCGTGGCTTTATAATGTATGAAGGGGCAAGTGCAATAGATGGTACAGATATTGTTGTGATTGCTACGCTAAAATCTAGCAACATCAAGACCGGCAACATGGTACAGACTTGGATACTTTGCAAAGATTCGCATCCTGTACAGGCTAGTCTAGATGGTGATGACTCTGCTATATGTGGAAATTGTCCACACAGACGTAACACGGGAGGTGCTTGCTACGTCAACATAGGACAAGCACCATCGCAAGTTTGGAAAGCTTACAAGCGGGGCGGTTATTCGATGTTTAATGCGAAGGATCATGCGCATTATTTCATGGGGCGCAAAGTCAGGCTCGGATCTTATGGCGACCCTGCTGCAATGCCATTTGAAGTCGCTGAAAATATGGTAAATATGTCGCTAGGTCATACCGGATATACTCACCAAGCTGCGCGAAAGTTTTTCGATAAGAGATTCTTAACACTTTGCCAAGTGTCAGCAGATACGCCGAGACAAGCGTTAAAATTTCAGACAATGGGCGCAAAGACTTTCAGAGTCGCGCTAGAAGGTGATGCACTAATGAATGGTGAGATAGAATGTCTATCGGATTCTGAAGGGATTAGTTGCTTGGATTGTGGACTATGCAATGGCATAAAACAGAATATTGCAATCACTGTTCATGGCACATGGTCATCAAGATTCAAAAGTAAAAGAGTACTGGCAGCATAACAAACAGGAGCAAATTGAACATGAATAATTACAAATTTATATGTACAGTAGGCGGTGAAAATGAGCCGAGTATTTTTAACTGGTCAGCAATAAGTAAACATTACTATGGAAAATCTTGTGTACCAAATACATATGATTTATTGTTACTAAAAGAGAGACTTTTAAAATATAAAGAAGTTGAAAAAGTAGTAATTTATGCTGGTGATACACCAATACTATAAACTGAAGGAAAAAGATAATGAAAAACAAACAAGACAAACAAGATAGACATGGTTCAGCTAGGGATAGAGGACGGGCTGATTATTATTACGGTAGGCTGTATGATCCGCACTACTATGAAGGGAATAGTATTACATCTAAATTAATTCAACAGGAAAATATGACAGAAGAAGAGGTAACGCAATATACAGAGGGATACCATGATCAAACAGCCGGTCAGAAAGATTGGGACGTAGAAATTGAAGTGTATGATGATGAATATTTAGGAGATTTAAAATGAAAATAGATGAGGAGAGTTTGGTTAATCTCATTCGTGATGCTAAAGATCTTTTATCTCTAATGGAACTTGTCCAAGGTTTTAAGAATCTCGGAGCAGCAGATGAGGACTATGGAATTGACGATGCTTATTTGGATCTCAGTGAGGGGATTCAAGAATTTAAAAGTACAACTTACAAATTGAATAATTGGACATGGGCTGTTGAAGGTTACGATGAGCATAGGAAAATTGAACAAAGGAAAAATGAGGAAACGCATGAGTAGTACACTTTTAATCTTTCTAATAATCTTAAATATTATCAGCATCTTTATAGGAATAATAATATGTTTAGATATAGAAAAGAACAGAGGAAAAAATAATGAAACTAATACATGAAGAGAGTGAACAGTTAATCAAAGAAGACTTTGAACAGTTGATTAAGTGGAACGTAAAACGTCGCGCCGTAAAAACTCTTATAACTTTAACAACAATTTTAGTAGTTTTTCTATGGATAGTAATTTTTATTGGAACGATTGTAAATACTAGAGGATTATTATAATGAGAATAAGATTCACGACAGACCCAACAAAAGATATAGAATGTATTGACGGTGTAACTTTTTTATTCGAAGACGGAGGAGTCTTAGATATGTTTATATTTAAACCAAACGAAAAAGGATTGTTTAGTTTTTTAAATCATGAGAAGGATTGGATGTTTCGGCTATGGATTTTCAATGTACAATTTACAGACAAAGAATCTTTTTATAATATAAACCTCTGATTTTAATAGAGAAAAATAAAGGTTGCAATCTTAATAAAAATATGTTAAGGTAGGGACACACTTGAGGAGGTGTCAAATGATTAAACTTAGATCAAGAGTAAATGTTCCGTCAGAAATATGGATTGAATTATATGCAACACTATCTAATTATGTTCTAGAATATTCATCACTTGATCCAATATGGACTGAAGATGAAAACGGTGATGAAGTTAGAACCGAAGATAAACAAGATGAGTTTATAGATATTGTTAATGATGTTGAGTCACTTATGCAACAAAGTGGTTTAGTTAAACAAGAGGAATAAAGTAATGACATTAGATGAGTTAAAAACTTTAATTACTGCTCACGATTTAACTTATGAACTCTTTGCAAACGATTACATGATCTGGGAAAAAGGGGATCAAGAATATAAAGTTATAAAAGTACACTATGAATTATTGACAAGCAATGAAGATAAAGAAAAGATTATTGACCATTGGAATTTAACAGTTAAAGAAAAAGTGAACTCCGATATTCACGATATGTTTATCTGGGAAAAATAGAAATAAACAGAGGTAATTTAATATGAATATTTTTAATAAAAAGACAGTCGCTATACTAGTTGGTACAGTTTCAGGATTGATTGTGTCTATCATTTTAATTGGAATGCAAGTCAATTCAAAGTTTAATTATTTTAATTCTCAATTGAGAACTTTAAGTACTGAAATAAGAACTTTGGATAGCTTTATGTTTGAAGCAGAAAAACAAAACACTTCGACTTCAAATGAACTTGTTGATGAGTTTTATACACAAGCCGCCCTAAACTTATCCACACATGATCACATTAAAACTGAAATAAAAAATAAAGATTTGGAATTAAGTAACAAGTTAAAAGATATTGAAAATATAATTGTAGGAATTAGAAACAATTTCTTTGAACTTCAAACTGTAACTAAAACAAATCTAAAAAATCACGAACATCTTGAGTTCGTTTCAAGAGAGGAATACAATTTAAATAATATAAAAACAACTGATGAAACAATTGAACTACCTGCTATAGTTGTTGAAGAAATAATAACGGAAGAGCCTGTAATTTTAGCAACTACTACTGCTGTAGTTTCTTCTTGTCCGAAGTTAGATCCTTCTGTAAAATTTGTAAATTATATTAAAGGTGTTTATCTTTCTAAGTCAACTAAATTTATTGTGACTTTTGATATTGTCGAAGGAAACATTACGAATGAAAGATATAGCAAACGAATCTTCACTAGATTAAAAACAGCAGTATCTAATTATTTAAATGCCGCAGTTAGTGTTGATGATAACTTTACCAAATTGGAATGTAGTATTCCTTTTACTATAAATATTTGAGTTAAATATTATTTGAAAAGATAAGGATAACACTATGTTTTTATTCAGAAAATCACCAGTCACAGGTGAGGGAAACGTGATGAAAATTAATGTGACAAGGAAACAATTAAATGCTTGGGAAAGTGGGAAATCTATTCAAGATTCTTTTCCAAACTTGACACTAGTTGAAAAAGATTTTATCAAGTCTGGAATTATTGACGAGAAAGAACGAGATACTTATTTCAAACAGGAGAATGAAGGTGAATGAAAAAAACTTAACAGATGTTTTGATAGACATTGCAACACCACTAGATCCTATGTTTAGTCATACAGATAATTTACTAATCTGGAAACAACAAATACAATTAGAACAACAACAGCGTGAAGAGGAAGAGGGAGATGAAACGTCCTAATGTTGGAGACAGAATCAGGCATGAACAAATAGAACTCGACATGGTTAGTACAGGAGTGGTAACGTGTATCTTGTCAGCACAGTTCATGTATGAAACGGATGAAGGACATACAAGACATTGTTTATTTAAAGAAATTTGGAAGGTTGAGAATGATAATGAAAAAGATAAAAAAAATTAACAACTTTGTCAAGAAATATATGGACAGGTTGCATAAGCCTGTCACGCATGTAGATAAAAAGAAGCGTGATAAAATTAATAAGTGTAGGGAAAAGATTAAAGTGGAGGATGTAACATGAGCAAGTTTAACACAAGTAAATATATTACTAGGGAGAATGAAGATGTTTAAACTAACACGATCAGGACACACTCTTGAAAGTGCATACTGGACAGGGGATGTTTACGAAATTGAAGATGAACTAGATCAAATAGAAAGAAGGGAAGGGGTATGGGAATTTAATAACATGGAGTATGAATCTGTCTCTGATTTTGTAGATGGATTGAAGGGGGATTGACAAAGATGTTAAAGTATGATATAATCTTTAACATATTAAACAATTTAAATGCTGCAAAAAATTAAAGGAATTGAAATGCAAGTATTAGAACTAAATAATCAAGTTAATAAGAACATGAGAATATTAGAAAGCTTGGGTGAATACACTGCTGGAAACTTTGAAGTAGATGAAAGTCCTGTCAGGTATGTTGATTCTTATGGTATTAATCATGTTGATAGTAAGAATAAAGTATTGTATCGAACAGACACTGGAGAAGTTTTGAATGTTGTTCGTAATCGTTATAAGATGGCACAGTATCATGATTCTTGGAAAGCTGCTGAACGTATCCTTGTTAATTCAGATTTGAATCTAGAAGGAATTGAAAGACGTATGGAAGAGAGTCATGGTGGTGGACGAGCGTTTGCAGTATACACTTTACCAGCACATACTGTTGATTTAGGTGGAGGTGACAAGTCAGCGTTACAAATCTCTGCTTATTCCAGTTTTGATGGTAGCTGGTGTTTTACTCTTGAAGCTGGCGCAGTACGGATGATTTGTCTTAATACACAGGTAGCAATTGATGGCTTTAGTTTATATAAATCAAAGCATACACCAAGCTTGGATATTAATCAGGGTGTCGGTAAAATTAGCAAAGCTTTGACAGTGTATGAACAAGAGGCAGAGCGGTGGAAGCGTTGGAAAGATCAGACGATCAGCAATCGTGAGGCATTCAATGTCTTTGCTGATGCTGCAAACTGCAAGTTTCCTAAGAGTCGTCCTAATTTGACAGTGCAAGGACTGCTAGAGGAGCCAGAAGTTTATCGTAACAAGGCTCTCGTGTACATGTGGAATCAATATATAGTTACAGAACAAAAGCATCTAGGCAACAACGAGTGGGCAGTATTCAATGCTATGACACATTGGGCAACACACGCTAATGCTGCGAAGAAAACTGCACAAGGAAACATTAGTGCGATTAAGGTACGCAGGAATGAGAAGGTACGAGAGGCAGTAAGGTTACGATTAGCTGCATAAGAGAAAGTAGGGTTTCACTATCGCCGTGAAAATAAAGACGACGGTTAAGTAACGGGTATAAGGCAGGACTTTCCTAATAGCTCATCGAGTTATGAATGGAACTTTAGCCAAAGATCGGCAATCAGCCGGGGTTCTGCTTAAAGGGTTAAGAACCAACCGTGGCGGTAGTGGAATTCTTTTTACAGTATAAGCAATCACGAGGGATATAATGTTAGACAATACAAACGAACCCTTTTCACTATCTCGCGATGTCCAAGCAGTGATGATACCAGTTGGAGAAGAACTTCAAATTCCTGCGGGCACTAATGGTTTTATCACTCAAGCTCTGGGCGGAAGTTTTACAATTTATATCGAGGGCAATCTCTTTCGCATAGCTGGAACCGATGCTGATGCTTTAGGTAAGGAACCGATCCCTCTTCCCGCTATACCTGTAAACGCTACAGACAAGGACATTGAGGATGTTATCTGGCAACAACTCAGAACTTGCTACGACCCTGAAATTCCCATTAATATTGTGGATCTCGGTTTAGTGTACTGCTGCAATGTAGCTCTTACCACAGATGGTCAGCGATCTGTGAACATTGACATGACTCTAACCGCACCAGGTTGCGGCATGGGTGAGGTTCTCGTTCTAGATGCACAAGAAAAAATTGCAATCATCCCAACTGTTGCTGATGTACGTGTAGAACTCGTCTTCGATCCGCCGTGGAATACCAGTATGATGTCCGACGAAGCAAGATTACAAACAGGGTTAATGTAACTTACCATGATTAGTCCTACAACTGCTCCCCCTCCTTTAATTTTTACCGATTCTGCTGCTAAAAAAGTTAGTGACTTAATTCAGAAAGAAGATAATCCTGATCTAATGCTGCGTGTATTTATTTCTGGTGGTGGCTGCTCTGGCTTTCAATATGGCTTCACGTTCGATGAGAAAATAGAAGAAGGTGATTTAAGTGTTGAGAATCAAGGAGTGACATTAATTGTTGATCCAATGAGCATTCAATATCTTATGGGTGCTAAGATTGATTATGAAGAAACCTTGCAAGGCGCACAGTTTATCATTCGTAATCCCAATGCCAGTACGACATGTGGTTGCGGATCATCATTCTCTGCATGAGTCCCACACATAGTTGACAGTCACTATTATATCTGTTATAATGAGGTCTTTAATTTGTGGGAAGGTTCAATGACTATCAATACTGGCCTCTTGCCCATACATCCAATTTTCCCTATGAGTAATGGGACAAATCTTGATGAGGATGACGGGCGCATGTCCGAAGATGAAAGAATTATTGACATCTATACGAGAGCTTTTGTTATGGGCATGGGTGTTAGATGTCCTACAAAATTTAGGATTCTTTCTAGGTTCAATAAATTTTGCCGCACTAAAAATGATGGTATGCTTCCGAAAACTGAGGAAGAAATTTTCAATTTGATACCTGACTTCATAGAACATTTAGGAGAAATTTAACTTGAAAATACCAAAACTAACAATAAAACAAAAGAGCGCAATGGTGGAATCACTTGAACAGATCAAAGAAGAGTGTTGGAAAGGTAATGTCCTCAGTGTTATAATGTTCGTCGGTTACAAAGATGGAGCCAAAGGAGAATTTTTTAACGGTTTAATAAATCCTGAAAGCGCATATGTACAATTTTCTAAAACGGCACATAGGTTTTTAACTGAGGCTATGGTATTAGAGGATGAAACGGACGTATAAAAATTTAATCATTACCCCCAGTAGAATTATATACAAATTTTAAATTGAAAGGAGATTAACTAATGACTATGATTAATGGAATTCCCTCAGTGATTGAAGGGAACGCATATTACCCCTACATATTGATTCCAAATACCCGCTTTAAGCCAGCCTTTTATGAAGTAGCCGTTGCTGTTTCGGACGAGACATTTGACCAGTTCAAAAGCCGTGGATATGTAAGTTGTTTTCCAGCAGGAGGAAGGAATTTTACCCCTGATCCGGTAGTTGTGTTCAAGAAATTTGCATTTAACAAGGATGGCACTGCTAACAAACCTCCACGACTAGTAGATTTAGATGGTAACAATATTGATGTAAATGTAGGTAATGGTTCTAAGGTTAAAGTTCAGTGGAATCATTCCGAATATGGCGGTAAAGAAGATGGGTCTAAAGTTTCACGACCAGTATTAGTAGCTGTACAAGTAGTTCAACTTGTGGAATGGGACGGTGATTCCCCTGTTACAGCTAACGAAGATCCTGACTTGGAGTTTTAAGATATGACACAAGAAAAACCTCAAGAGAAACAGTGGATTTATACGCTTGATGGTGAATCTTATCGTGTTAATTTACTCCCACCAGAAGCACAGCAAGCATTAAAAGTTTTACTTACTTTGGACAAAGAACAGAAAGAACTCAATGTCCGTAACGCTATTTGTCGGGCGGCTACTGAGCAGCTTAACTCTATCCTCCATAATAATCTGACAGAAGAAGCTTTGATTGGAGAGGAGAAAGAAGAAGAAAATGACGAGGAAGAAGAAGCTTTAGTATCAGAAGGGAAAGCCAATTAATAGTTTATTTAACATAGCTGGAGGAAGACTGTGGAAGCTGCCGAAAACAGGTTCAAGTACACACATTTATCGTGTCCGTCTTGTGAACACAACGGATGTTTTTCAATCAATGAAGACGGCTCTGGATATTGCTTCTCTTGTAAAGCATATATAGGGAATGTTGAGCAAGATTATCAGGGGGATCTATCTGAATTAATACAGACCAGTAATAAAAATTCAAGTAACAAAATGCCAACTACCTCTTCTGATGATTCTGATATTGAAGGAATTTGTGGAGCATTAACAGATAGAGGAATTTCAGAAGCTACTGCCAAAAGATATGGAGTTAAAATAATAACAGATCATAATGGCAAAGTTGTCCAGCATCTTTATCCTTATTTTACAGCTAATGAAGTAACAGCAGTTAAAACTAGAAAGGTTTCTCTTAATGACGTAGACCCAAAGGACTTCTTTTGGAAGGGGTCTAAGACAAATACAGGTCTTTTTGGGGAACAGATAGCACCTAAAAGTGGTAAGTTTATTACTGTAGTTGAAGGTGAGTGTGACGCAATGGCAGGGTTTGAACTCTTCGGAGGCAAATGGCCTGTCGTCAGTATAAAATCTGGTGCTGCTGGTGCTGTCAAAGACATTAAGGAATCGTTGGAATTCTTGGAAGGTTATGAGAGTGTAGTCCTTGCTTTCGATAATGACAAACCAGGAAGACAAGCAGCTAGAAAAGTTGCAAGGATTCTAAAGCCTGGGACTGCTAGGATAATGTCTTTGCCCAACGGGTTCAAAGACCCTAATGAAATGTTACGTAAGAATGCGCACTCATTATTCGTTAAAGCCTTTTGGGAAGCTAAAATTTATACTCCTTCTGGTGTTATAAATGTTTCAGAGAATAGAGATAAGTTTAAAAATCGAAAAAAGAAACAAGCTGTACCTTATCCTTGGCACGGATTGAACGATAAGTTATATGGTCTTAGACAAGGAGAACTAGTAACCTTGACAGGCGGTACAGGACTTGGTAAATCTTCTGTAACGAGAGAGCTTGAACACTGGCTGATTAAAACAACAAAACACAATGTTGGAATTATTAGCTTGGAAGAAGATTGGCGTAGAACTATAGATGGTATTCTTTCTATTGAAGCTAATGCTCGCATGTATATAGATCATATACGAGAGCAATTTACAGAGAAAGAAATTGACAAAATGTTCGACATGCTGTATGATGGTGATAACAAAAACCGAGTATGGATTCACGCACATTTTGGAACAAACGATATAGATGAAATATTTTCAAAGCTTCGGTTTATGATAGTAGGATGCGAATGTAAGTGGGTAGTAGTAGATCATTTACATATGTTAGTCTCTTCACTGATTGGAGGGGATGAGCGGAGATCCATAGATAATATAATGACTAGGCTCAGATCACTGGTAGAAGAAACAGGAGCAGGGATTATTCTTGTTTGTCACCTGCGCAGAATAGATGGAAACAAGGGACATGAGAATGGAATGGAAACTTCGTTAAGTCACTTGAGGGGATCACAAAGCATTGCTCAATTATCAGATTGTGTACTATCTTTAGAACGTAATCAACAATCAGATGATCCTGTGGAAGCGAATACAACCAGGGTCAGAGTGTTAAAGAGTCGTTATACAGGGGATGTAGGAGTAGCTACACATCTAGTGTATGACAAAATTACAGGCCGCTTGAATGAAATGGATACAGATGATATTTCATTTTCCAATGAGAAGGAGCTAGAGGTTTCTATAAACCTTGATTAAAAATATGACACGATTAGTATTTGACATTGAGACAAATTCTCTTACACCTAGCAAAATATGGTGTATAGTTGCCAAAGATATTGACAATGGACAATTGTACACTTATGGGCCAGAGCAAATTTCTGAAGGGTGTGATCTATTAGAAGACAGTACTTATTTAGTAGGACATAATATTTTAGGGTTTGATATTCCCGTAATCAAAAAATTAACCGGGCGCAAAATAGCTGATGCTAATACTAAGATTGTAGATACACTAGTATTGTCTAGACTATTTAATCCTACTAGAAGTGGCCCTAACGCACACTCATTAGCAACGTGGGGTGCGCCTTCAAGACTTAACCTTCCTAAGATTATCTTTGATGAGTATGATAAATATTCAGCGACGATGCTAGAGTATTGCATTAGAGATGTTGAGTTGAATCTTGCTGTCTTTAAATATTTACAACAAGAAGGAAAAGGATTTTCAACACGGTCTGTTATTTTAGAACATGGCGTTTCTAAAATTTTAGAGAAACAACGAAGGAACGGCTTTCTTATTGATCAACAAAAGGCACACTTGCTATTGGCTAAACTGAGAGAACGATTAGGAGAGATTGAAACCGAAGTAAGAAAAATATTTAAATCTAAGATTGAAGAAATTGTTTTAATTCCAAAAAGGAAAAAAGATGGCAGTATTAGTAAAGTAGCTAAAGGAGGAAGGCTAACTAATATTGAATATGATGAAGCTGTTGCTAAGAATACTTTGGAACATATTAAACGATATAAGACTATAGAATTTAATCTAGGATCTAGAGTTCAAATAGGACAATACTTACAAGAGTTTGGTTGGAAGCCTAAGAAATTCACTGAACATGGTAGGCCCATTGTAGATGAGAAGACATTGCGAGGTGTGAAGGGCATACCCGAAGCTTCTTTAATTGCGGAATACTTACTGGTACAGAAGAGAATTGCCCAGGTAGATTCTTGGCTAGATGCGATTGATGAGAAGGATGGTAGGGTTCATGGGTTTATTAAATCTACAGGTGCAATCACTGGTAGAATGACGCACATGAAACCAAACATGGCACAAGTTCCAAATATATCTTCTCCTTATGGTAAAGAATGCCGAGAATGCTGGACAGTTGAAGAAGGATATAAACTTGTAGGAATAGATGCAAGCGGATTAGAATTAAGAATGCTTGCTCATTATATGAAAGACGAGGATTATATAAATGAAATCATTAACGGAGATATACACACCACTAATCAAAAACTTGCAGGACTTGAATCAAGAAATCAGGCGAAGACATTTATATACGCGCTCATCTACGGCGCAGGAAATAAGAAAATTGGATCAGTGGTTGGAGGAAGTGCAGCAGATGGAGAAAAACTTAAACAACGTTTCCTTTATAATCTGCGAACATTTGAGACTCTCAAGAGAAAAGTGTCAACGGCTGCTGCAAGAGGATACCTTAAAGGATTAGACGGTAGAAAGATTCTAATTCGTAGTGAGTATGCGGCATTGAATACATTGCTTCAAAGTGCAGGAGCCATAGCCATGAAGGAAGCTTTGGTTCGTCTTGATAAACTTATTAATGAAAAGAATTATGATGTTAAGTTTGTTGCTAATGTTCACGATGAATGGCAACTAGAAGTACGAGCAGATCAAGCAGAGGCTGTGGGAAAAGCTGGAGTAGAGTGTATCCGTAAAGCAGGGGAAGCGTTTCAACTCATGTGTCCGTTGGACGGTGAGTATAGCATAGGAGATAATTGGAGTGAGACACATTAATGGCAATGTCCCCTGATAAGCAAAGGAAAATCTATGCTAAAAGGCAA
>Ga0209501_10001656_pt1 | contig 24291 bp, 16 predicted proteins | sample ArcticOcean_MG_C_4_FD_187434 | JGI IMG/M metagenome (GOLD analysis project Ga0209501, IMG submission 187434) | Marine microbial communities from western Arctic Ocean - ArcticOcean_MG_CB4_134 (SPAdes) (version 2) | ecosystem: Environmental > Aquatic > Marine > Oceanic | place: Arctic Ocean...
CTGGGTCAACTCCCCCTACAACCATTGGTTGAGGGGCCCCGACTAACATTTGTTGAGGCTCTGGTTGAATTGGCTGTCCCCATTGGTCTGTGTTAGGTTGCATGGTAATGGCGAGAGATATCTAGTGCTTTAACGTTATTACACGCCGTGAGGAAGCCAGATATTCTTCACATGGGTTGACTGGCGCAAGAATTCATCTCCGCTAGCATCCATGTTCACTTTCCAGACTCTCTTCATGTTACTGACACTGGCGATTTGTACTTCATCAACATCTCCAGTACCTACCCACATTGAGTCAACACCATCATGGGAGGCAAGAGCGGGTACAAATTCGGAATGAATTCCGGTTACAATATTGAGTACTCCTGCGGGTAAATCAGAGGTTTCTAGGACTTGGTACAGGTCAGTAGCAGCCAAAGGGTTGCTTTGTGACGGTACAGCGATGACCGAATTCCCCATTGCGAGAAGTGGTGCGACTAACCTAGTGAATCCACAAAGAGGACTCTCATCGGGACAAGTTACTCCAACCACGCCTAATGGTTCATTCAATGCCAAGACCAAACCGTGCATTGTTGTCTCATGTACAGCCCCGTCATACTTGTCAGCCCATGCAGCCCAGCGGAACCATTCAGAAACTGCATCTGCAACTTCAGATTCTGCTGCTTCGGTGGTTAATCCAGTCATAGCGCTTATGCGAGTGGCAAATTCAGCACTTCGCTGTTCTAGATTTTCAGCGATGTAATAGAGGATTTGAGAACGAGTATGAGCATTGGTTGTAGCCCATTTTGTTGCGCCGCTAGCAGCTTCAACAGCATCGCGAATATCTTTGCGGTTTCCTCTGCCAACCTGTCCAACAGTTCCATCTGGTCCAGTCACATCCATTGTGTAACCACCATCTGGTCGCTTTTGTTTTCCACCGATGTACATTTTAGCGGTACGGTCTACTGATTCTGCACCACTTGAAGTAGAGGATTCGGTTGAGGGTTTTTGTTTTCCTTTAACATCGCTATTTCCGGTTTTTGTTTCACTTGAGAGCGGCCGCATGTAAGCATACATTCCTTCGCGCCCACCTTCTCTACCAAATCCTGATTCGCGGTAACCGCCAAATCCAGCATTTGCATCAAATTGGTTGGTACAATTTACCCAAATAGCGCCCGCTCGGATGTATCTTGCAACTTCTAGAGCGGTGTCGATATCTTGACTCCACACGCTTCCTGCAAGCCCATATCGTGTATTGTTGGCCAATGAGATGGCCTCCTTATGGTTGCGGAATGTGAGTGAAACTAGGACTGGCCCGAACACTTCCTCTTGTACTATGGTTGAGGATGGTGAAACGTTGGTGAAAAGTGTAGGTGGGAAGAAACATCCTTGCTCAGGAAGTTCAGTTGAGGGTTGCCACATTTCTCCACCTTCATCACATCCTAATTTGCACATATCTTCAATGGTTTTGCGCTGACTTTCATCAACAATTGCACCCATGTCAATAGCCTTATTCATTGGGTTTCCGATACGAAGTTTAGCCATTCTTGAGCGTAGTTTTTCGTGGAACCTTTCGGCAATTGATTCTTGGACTAGTAAGCGAGAACCAGCACAGCAAACCTGCCCCTGGTTAAACCAAATAGCATTCACCAATCCTTCGATAGCCGAGTCAATATCTGCGTCTTCAAAGACGATGAATGGGCTTTTACCGCCCAATTCAAGGGTTAATGCCTTGCCGCTGCCAGCGGTTGCTTTACGAATAATTCTGCCAACTTCTGTTGAGCCGGTGAAGGCGACTTTGTCAATGTCATCATGTTCGGTGATAAGAGCACCAGTTTTCCCATCCCCCGTTACAATGTTGACTACACCTGGTGGTAGTCCAACAGAATTACAGATTTCAGCAAAAACTAGTGCTGAAATTGAGGTGAATTCCGCCGGCTTGAGAACTACTGTATTGCCGGCGGCTAGAGCAGGTGCAATCTTCCATGCTAGCATCAGCAAAGGGAAATTCCAAGGGATGACTTGACCGCAAACTCCTACTGGCTCATAGCCCGGAAAAGTCTCATCAAATAACTGAGCCCAACCCGCGTGGTGATAGAAGTGGCGGGCGACTAGTGGCACGTCTGCGTCTCTTGTTTCACGGATTGGTTTACCATTGTCAAGGGTTTCAATTACGGCTAGTAATCTGTGGTGTTTCTGCACTTGGCGTGCTATTGCGTAGAGATACCGTGCGCGCACATGTCCTGGCGAGGATGACCAACTAGGCAGGGCTGCTCTTGCGGCGGCAACTGCTGAGTTGACATCGCTTTCTCCTGCTTGTGAAATCGTACCGAGAAGTTCCCCAGTTGCTGGGTTAAATGACTCAAAATTATCACCTGATTCTGGAGTTACCCACTGTCCGTTAATGTACATCCCAAACGAAGGTCCATGTTGGTCTAACCACTCACGTGCGAACTTGTCAGATTCTGGGGCTGGGCCCCAGTCTAAGGATTCTAGAATCTCTTTTACAGTCATTTTTTCACCTCATGCCATTGGATGCCTATTTGCTGCCGAATAATGTCCCGAAAGATGGAATTCTAGTTGCCTCTCTATGTCTCCTAGTAGGGACGAGGCGCCAATTCTGAAAAGGTTTGGCCGCATCCATTCCTCACCTAATTCCTCTTTCATCATTGCTAACCAAGTGACAGCATCTTTTGCTTTTGAGATTCCACCGGCTGGCTTGAAGCCGACTTTATTGCCGGTTCTTTCATAGAAATCTCTGATGGCCCGTGCCATTACTAAACCGACAGGTAAAGTTGCGTTCACACTTTCTTTTCCAGTTGAAGTCTTGATGAAATCGGCGCCAGCCATCATGCAGACCTGACTGGCTTGAGAAACCTGTTTTAGGCTTGCTAATTCCCCGGTTGCAAGAATCGTTTTTAGGTGGGCATCACCACAAGATTGGCGGAAATCTTTGACTTCATCATACAGTGCTTGCCAATCATTACGTAAGACATTAGATCGGCTGACAACTATGTCAATCTCATCAGCACCAGCTGCGACAGATGCTTCAATTTGTTCTAATTTTTGATGATGAGGGATATGTCCTGCTGGAAATCCCGTTGAAACAGCACATGTCCCAACAGGGCTCCCTTGTACTGATTTTGCAACTGTTTCAACCATATTATGATAGACACAAACACTAGCACAATGGATTGTATCAACATCTAAATCAAGAGCGGATAGAAGGTCGCTCCTAATTGGGCGAATTGCTTTTTGTGATATTCTTAGAACACGTCCAGGTGTATCGTCTCCAGCTAGAGTTGTCAAGTCAATGCAGCGAATAGCATGTAACATCCATGCAACCTGCCAATCACTCTTCACTGCCCGGCGTTTTGGTAGGCTACTTGCACGGCGCTCAAGCGCAGAACGATTGATGCGGATTGAATTAATCAACTCCAAATCTAGGGCTGTGCCGGGGTTGCGAGATTGAGCAGCCATTCTTCTTCCCTCGTTTTATCCTCTATATTCGCCGCTTTAGATGAATCGGCGGTATTGAAATCACTCCGGACGGCTATCTAGCAGTTTTGGAACCACGCTTGGGTCTGCTAAAGTGCTGGTATCACCCATGTCTGAAATATCTCCTGATGCGATTTTTCTTAGAATACGCCTCATTATTTTCCCAGACCTTGTTTTTGGTAATACTTGAGTAAAATGTACTTTATCTGGGGTGGCAATTGGACCAATAATTCCTCGTACGCCCGCTCGTAATTCTTGACGAAGATCTTCAGAAGGTATTCGGCCAGCCTCTAAGGTCACAAAGCAATAGATGCCTTGGCCCTTGATTTCGTGGGGGAAACCAACAACTGCAGCCTCACAAACTGCTTCGTGCTCAACCAATGCTGATTCAACCTCTGCAGTACCCATTCGATGTCCTGAGACATTGATAACATCGTCAATACGACCCATAATCCAGAAACATCCATCCTCATCTTTGCGGGCGCCATCACCAGTGAAATATCGGCCCGGCTGTTGGCTGAAGTAGGTCTTGACAAATCTGTCATGGTCTCCATAAATGGTTCTCATCATTCCTGGCCATGCACCTTCGATGATGAGGTACCCTCCTTCATTTTCTTTGCATTCCTCTCCATCAGCATGGACAATTTTAGGATTAATTCCAAAAAATGGATATGTTGCTGAACCAGGTTTTGTAGTGGTCATGCCTGGTAATGGGGTTATCATAATCCCACCAGTTTCAGTTTGCCACCAAGTGTCGACGATAGGCCGAGTAGAATCCCCTACTACTTCGTGGTACCACATCCATGCTTCTGGGTTGATAGGTTCTCCAACAGTTCCTAAAACACGTATTGAATTACGTTTGTACCGGGTAACGGGGTCGGTCCCATAGACCATTAAAGCACGAATTGCTGTTGGTGCGGTGTAAAATGTGGTAGGCTTGTGCTTGTCACATATTTCCCAAAACCTTCCCGCATCTGGATAGGTTGGGATTCCTTCAAACATCAAAGTATGAGTTCCAAGAGCAAGTGGGCCATATACAATATAAGAATGGCCAGTTATCCAACCAATATCTGCAGTACAGAAGTGTAAATCTCTCTCTGGGTCAAGGTCAAACACATACTTACACGTGGTTGCAGTCCAAATCATGTAACCTGCTTGGCTGTGCATGACTCCCTTTGGTTGGCCAGTTGACCCTGAAGTGTAGAGAATGAATAACGGGTCTTCTGCATCCATAATTTCAGGTTCACATTCTGTGGCAGCATCTGCCATTCCAGCATCCATGTCAAAATCTCTTCCTTCAACCCAACCCGATGAGCCAGTGCCGACCCCTTTCCCTGCTCGGTGATTGACTAGAACACATCTGACATTGACTCCTTTTTTGGCTGCAATTCCGACAGCATCATCAGCAATTGATTTCAACGGAATTGTGCGTCCACCTCTAATTCCAGCATCAGTAGTTATCATTACATCAGATTCACAATCAACGATTCTTTGCGCTAAAGAATCTGCTGAAAATCCGCCAAAAACCACCGAATGGATTGCACCGATTCTAGCACAAGCAAGCAGAGCAAATGCTAGTTCGGGAATCATCGGCATATAGATTGTAATTCTGTCGCCCTTGACAACACCATTTTCTCTCAATAGGTTTCCTAAGCGACTAACCTTCTCAAGAACTTGACTGAAAGTGTAGGTGGTACTGTCACCATTATCGGCCTCAAAAGAGATAGCAGGAGAATCACCTCGGCCAGCGGCAATATGTCTATCAAGGCAGTTCACGCTAACATTTAGTTGGGCACCTTCAAACCATTTGATGTGACCATTTACAAAATCCCACGATGAAACGGTATCCCATTTGCGGTACCATTCAAACTCCTCTGCGATGTCAGCCCAAAATTCATCAGGGTCATCAATACTGTGTTGCCACATTGATTTATACTGCTCAAAATTGGTGATGTGTGCATCACTTGCAATGGGTTCAGGTGGCGGGAATTGCCGCTGCTCATCCAACAGATTCTGTATACTATCTTGCTCAGCCATCAGGTAGCGAGCCCGCGCCCGATATATCAAATCCACGCAAGAGAGATTTGAACAGATTGTAGTACTCGTCACCAGCGTTAAACACAGTACTTTGGTGGGCGCCATTCAAGGGCCCGTGGTCTAGGGGTTATGACGTCGCCTTCACATGGCGAAGATCGCCAGTTCAAATCTGGCCGGGCCCATTTCTTCTCATCCCATTGAATGGAAAGATAAAGGCGGTAAGAGCGACAGGAGATAACAATGGGATGGAAGGAGACCTTGCAGTCGAAGGTTGGCATTGATGTCGGTATCTTCGCAGAGAAGCAGACTTGGGTTGCCTTTGCGATATCTGTCGTCATGTTCGCCGGTATCGCCTATGCCGGCCTGACCGTGTTCGGTTTGTCGTCATCGTTGATGTCCTCGGCTGGCGAGCCCGAACAGGTGCCAGACCTGGAGTTTGAGACGCTGAACCGGACGGGAATTGAGTCGGATGTGACCAATGAGACGGGCTGGTTCCGTTTGAGCGATCACCGCGACAAGGTCGTCATCGTCGATATGATGGCACGTGATTGCGGCAGTTGTCACTTCGTGCAGATTCACCTAGAGGACATGCAGTCAGAATGGGAGGTCGTGGGCAACGAATCCGGTCGGGAGATCATCATCATCGCCTACGGTGCTTGGTATTACGAGGACTTGGCCTATCTAAACGAGAGCGGTGGTAAGTACATCGTGCCGACCTATCCGACAGGCATCGGCAATGAGACCGCAGCGATCGTCAATGTGACGAATGATACGCGTGATGACCCCGTGCGTCTGTTCACACCGATCGGCACGGGCGCCATCCCGGTCGTGATGATCATTGATCACGAGGGATGGATTGTGGGCAAGGAGAGCACGGGGACGCCGACCGATGGCTGGGAATCGTTTGATTCTGCGGTCATCATCGCCCTGTCGGGCTCACAGGAGGAGGTCGAGGACCTGCGCACCTTCGGCCTGGCCAAAGTTGAGACTAGCATGATGGGCATCATTTTCCTCGGCCTGATGTTGTCGATTCTCGTGTATTTCTCACCCTGCGCCTTCCCAGTTCTGCCGGGCTTCATCTCCTACTATCTCTCCTTGGGCTCGCGAGAGGATGAATTAATCGAGGCGGGGAAATTGAAGGGGAAAATGCCCAATTCATTGGTCATCGGGACACTTTCGGGTCTCGGGATGTGGACCTTCTTCCTCATCATCGGCATCATCGCCGTGGTCATGGGAGAGGCCTTTGCGCGCAGTGGGTTGATTCACTATCTGGCGCTGAGCATCGCGGTTCTGTTGTTCGTTCTCGGCGGATTCATGCTGATGGGCGGGACCTCACACCTGATGGGATTCATCCAGCGGTGGATCGACAAGTGGTCGACCACGGAGGCGGATGAGACCTTCACGCCGAAACGCAACATGTATCTCTATGGATTTGGTTATGCGGCCGCGTCTGTGGATTGTACGGCGGCCGCAGTGCTACCGTTCATCATCTACCTCTCAACATTGGGTAACCAATCCGTCCTATACGGACTCGGTGCGCTGATGATCGGTCTGTTGGTTCTCATGATCGTCGTGACCGGTATCGTCGGTCTCGGACGACAGGTCGCAATCAATTTCCTGCGCCGCGCCACGGGTACGATCAAATTGGTCGGTGCCTGGATGATGATGTTCGCCGGCATCGGCTTGACCATCTACCTCACTCAACCGGACCTCCTGACCAAGATTCTGTGAGACTCGGGGAGAAGGACACCGAGCAACATAAGTGATATACCTAGAGCGGAGGCGACTAACTGATGGTCACACTCATCGTGGTACTCGGCGTTCTCATCGCCGCGTATATGGCCTGGAACATCGGTGCCAATGACGTCGCCAATGCGATGGGTACGAGTGTCGGTTCTGGCGCGCTCACCCTTCGCCGGGCCATCATCGTCGCCGCGGTCTTCGAATTCCTCGGCGCAGTGTTGTTCGGATCACACGTGACAGACACGATTCGGAAGGGTGTTCTCACCTTTGATGAGTCCGAGATGGATGAGTATTCTGAGCAGTTGATGTATGGCTTCATGGCCGCACTTCTGGCCGCTGCGATCTGGTTGACGGTCGCGACCAAGTGGGGCATGCCGGTCTCGACAACCCATTCGATAGTCGGTGGTGTCATCGGCATGGGACTCTACATCCACCCCGCTGCAGTCAACTGGGGCAAGGTCCTCGAGATCGTCCTGTCCTGGGTGGCGTCCCCGCTGCTAGGTGGCATCCTCGCATTCGGCTCCTTCTGGGTCATCAAGAAGGTCATCATGGAACACGATAATCCCCTCGAGCGAACCCGCCGAATGGCCCCCCTCCTCGCCCTGCCGACCTTCTTCGTGCTGGGCCTAGCCCTGCAATTCAAGGCGCTCAAAGGATTCTACAAGAACATCGGCAAGGAGCATTGGCTCCCCGCCAAGGAGGGGTCGACATTCAATCCCCTCGCAGAGGGTGCCTGGATTCCGCTCAATGCGATTCTCGTCGCGCTGGCAATCGGCATGGTCGCAAGTCTCCTGATGTACTTCATCCTGCGCCGCTTCGAGTTCAAGGAAGAGGGCTATGCGGGCGTCGAACGCGTCTTCATCTGGCTGCAGATCATCACCGCCTGTTATGTCGCCTTCGCCCACGGTGCCAACGATGTGGCCAATGCGATCGGTCCGATGGCGGCAATCCATCAGATCGCGACCACAGGGAAGATGGCCGCTGAGGCGGCCGTTCCACTCTGGCTGCTGCTTTTGGGTGGTGCGGGAATCACCATCGGCGTTGCGACCTGGGGCTACAAGGTGATGGATACGATCGGCAAGAAGATCACCCACATCACGCCCTCGCGCGGCTTCGCTGCGGAATTCGGTGCCGCGACCACGGTGCTCATCTTCTCAATGCCCTTCCTAGCCGTCCCCATCTCGACCACGCACACGCTGGTCGGTGCTGTGGTCGGTGTGGGCCTTGCCGGTGGTGCCAGCGCGGTCGACTTCCGCGTCTTCGCCAAGATCGCCGCCTCCTGGGTGGCGAGCGTGCCGATCGCGGGTGTACTCTCGATCATCTTCTTCGTGCTGTTCGCGCTCAATCCGAACAACGTCCTGATCGTCTCGCTGCTCTCGGTGGGAGGCGTCATCTACGTCGTCACCCGGCCCGAGATCAAGGTCGAGGAGATCGATGTGCCGATCGTCGTCTCCGAGATGCCGATGGGCGAGCCGGTCCCCGGTGCGGCCCGCTCGGTCTTCGCCGTCTTCCACGACCACGCGGTCGCGGTTGAGACCACGGTCAACCACATGCTTGAAGCGGTCAACGACGCGGTCACGGGCAAGGACCCGACCGCATCGATCGTCGCCACGCAGCAGGCTGAACTCAAGGCGGATGGCATCAAGGCCAAAATCCGTGACATGCTCGGAACCGGCGTGCGTCTCGCGGTGAACAAGGATGTCTTCCTCCACATGGTCGCACGTCAGGACCGCATCGCCGACTATGCGCAGAATGTCGCTGAACAGCTCTCCTTCCGCACCCTGTACGAGGACGAGGAGGCGCGCAAGCTCCTGCTCACCATGGCCGAGGTGGTCTCTGCCACGGTCGCGAAGTATGAGGACACGGTTGAGCACCTGCACGACTTCGCCCGCTCCGGCTTCGCCAGGCGTGAAGGCAACATTCTCCGAGAACTGATCCGCGAGGTCAATCTTCTCGAACACAGAGCGGACGAGGCTGAGGTCTCCGCAGCGACCCACGTCTTCAGCGGCGGCGACGAGGACCCACTCGCAGCGATGCACATGTACCGTGTATTACAACGCCTTGATGATGTTGCGAATGCTTGTGAGAAGGCTGCCAACGCATTCTTACCTATCGTCTACAATTGAGTCAAGATTTAGACGGCACTGTCTTTGATGGATTGTCAAATTCTGCAGAGATTTCTTCCTCTGACATCGAATCAAGTCGCTGCAATCCAGCTTCTAGCATCCACCACCAAAAGAGTCCCATCAGGAGTCCTGTTGCAAAATCCCATAGGTAGTGTTGTTTGGTAGTCAAGACACTGATAATGAGTAATACCCAATTTATCCAAAGGATGGCAAGTGCTGGACGAGACCACGACGACTCACTCCAATCTCTCTTCAACCAGCGGGTTAGGGCCATAACCAAAACAAGTGATTGTGAAATATGTAAACTCGGCCAAGCATTCCAGGGTTTGTCAGCAAGGTGGACATTTTTGAACGTAGTTGCGATAAATCCACTACTTTCCATGATGTCTGCAGGTAACTGATCCCGCATATCAATTTCTGCGGGGAAGAAGATGAAGAAAAAACAACTGCATATTGTCAGTGTGCTAATAGCCTGCATTGTCATTAGTAATCCCATTCTTCCTCTTTCATTTCTAGGGTGTGTAATGATGGGTAGAGGATTTAGGATGTACAATGTTGCATAAGGGATAATCATCCATGGAATAACAGGGATTAATCTATCAAGCGGTAATTCAGGGTCCCAAAAAGTGTGTCCTACTGCGGCTACAAGATGATTGACAAAAAAGTACGGTACTGCAACAAGTAGTAATCCAAGAATGAATATCTCAATGTAATACCATTTCCCGCCTAGAAGCCCCCTTCTAGCCCATGTACAGCGAAATAATCTGAATGGTTTCAGCAAGAGGTTGGGGGGATTCACGTGTGCTCGGGTGTCAAGGCAATCCTTCAATTGTGAGGGTTCTAGTGTATGTTGACAAGGCGGTTGTCATCCAATCAATCTGGACCTTCAGTGTCATCTTCATTGTACATCACAACACTATCATGAACATTATCACCAATTCGGTCAATGTTGACTACGACCTTATCTTCGTCTTTGCCTTTCTCTAGGTATGCCTCCCTAACACGACCTGCTTCAGCATAGAGGCCAGCCTTCTGGTAAGCCAGTGCTGCCCCTTCCCAATCACGCGCTAGTTCTAGATTACGCGCCTTTTCGGCCCACTGAGCGGGTTCCCAATGTTGCTCCGGCGGTTTGCGTGGAGGGTCTGGCACAGGTAGAGGGCTGGGGGCAGGGGTAGGAGCAGGCGCAGGCACCGGTGTTGGGACATAGATCGGTTGTTGGACCACCACCGGAGCAGGCTGCACATATACTGTCTGAATTCTCATCCGCTCCTCTTTCTTCTTCTTATCATAGCCAGTTTGTGCGATAACTAGGCCAATCAAGCCGCAACAGCAACTTCCTCCACCAAATTCATCCACACCATCTGTGATACCGATGACAAAAACAATGAGAGAGAGAATCATGATAGTCCAGCCGATGGCTTCGTAATCACTTCCTTTCATTTCGATACCTCCTATTCTTATGACTATTTAATCAAGAATCAAATTGCTCACACAAGTTGATTGCTTCGGGCCATGAATATCCGAGGATAGGTAGTAGGTTAAACCTTTTACAAGACATAGTAACTTTCAATAACGTTCAAAGCATACAAGGTTTGTTGGTTACCATGGTGGACCCCGCTACTTTAGCATTCACAGCCTCGGTCAATAGTGTTAGAATGTTGGTTTCAGCATTTGAAGGATATGAAAAAGGGAAATTCATCAAATCAGATAAGGCAGTATGTGAAGAAATTCGTCGCAGGTCAGAAATGCTTCAAGATCATTTTGAACGAGTACATGCCCATTCTCACAAGAATGGCTTGAAAGAATTAAGAGGGTCATGTGATGAAATATTTATTACTATCCAAAGTATGTCAGGAGATGCTCAATTTTCAGTCACAGGTTCCCCTAGAAGTACTCATATTGAAGTAGGAAAACTTTCGAGGAAGGCTCAGAAAAAGTTGGTCAAGCATGACCTCGCTACACTCAATTTACTGGTGGAAGTTACTAGAGATACAAATGCATTACTAGAATCGTTAAGAACTAGTGAAGAAGAGGCGGAACTCATCATTATGGCCGGTGGAATAAACGATAGAATCGGCCGTGCTCGCAATCATTTCCGTGAGCGAAATATGTACATAGATGGATTAGTAAAAAGGTGAAATAAATGGCAGAAAAGAGTTTTCGATGGCGAGACAGTCCAGCAGTAATTGCTAGATATATACATGACCGTAATGTTCCTAATGGTTCAATGATTACCCTAAAACCGAATGAAGCATGTGTGGTGGTAGAAGATGGGAAAATTGCAGGTGTAGCAACTCAACAACACATGGAGGTTAATCCCAAAGCTGGTATGCTTTCACGTATGTTCGGGCGAGGTAATCCTAAGCGCACATTCCTGTTTGCTTTCCTTGGCCCCCATGACCTCCTCCTCAGGTTAAATACACAAACAACTGATGGTCAACCAGCAATAGGGATGCTCAATCTTAGATTAACCATCACCCGCGAGCAAGCACCAAAACTTCTTCAACTTCCTGCAAAAGGCAAGATGGAAATTACTACAGGTACCCTTGTTGATGCACTTGAGAAGGAGATTCAAGCGAATTTGAATCCGATGATTCAAGGTCAAACTCTAGAGTCACTTCGAACAGTTGAGACCACAGAAGAATTACTTGCAGAGTTGCGAGTTTCAATGCGGGCAACAGTCACATCATTTGGATTTACATTTGACAACGTATTTGTCAATTGGGACCAGACAGAGGCCGAACAATTATTGAAAATGAGTGTAGAACTTGAGAACCTTGTGATGAGGAATACCATCATTGATGAGAAAGAAGCAACAGAGATGGAGAGGATTTTATCTCATCATATGCGCAAAGCAGAACTCCAGGCTCGTTTGAACATGACTGGTGTAGCGGCTGAGGAGCGAGCCAAGGTAGAGTTAGAGTTAGCCAAGGTAAAATCTTCCGGTGAGATTGAGATGGCTCGGTGGAATCAATTGAATCAATTACATTCCGCCCAGCATGATGCTCGACGAGGCCAAGAACTAACGGGCGCTCATCATGATGTTGAAGTAACAAAAGTAAAACTCGAGGGAGAGCGGGAAATAGCACAATTCCAAGATGAGAGGGCTGAGGCAGAAATTGAGAGAAACCTTACTCAAAAGAAAGGAAACGCAGATGTTGCAATGGATCTCTTTGCAGATGTTCAGGCTAGGAAGAAAGAGCGCATGGCGTTGGAAGCAGAACGTGAGCAGGCACGATTAGAATCATCGCGAACGGGTTCTGATAAAATTCTTGATGCTCTTGCTGAAATTGCAAAATCAACCGATGATAGTGAAGTGGCTAAAGAAGCATTGAGACAACTTGGGGACTTAAGGAAATCAGATGTTGAAGGTGAAGACCAGGCCTACATTAACAAAGATGATTGAATAATTAATTATTGCCATCTAACCTTCCAGGAATTACGGAATCGCTAATGTTGTAGGTGGTTTGGCCGCCGCCCGCTCCGCCTTCAAGCAACTTGGCTTTCATTCGGAGCATTTGGGCTTTGTCTAGATTGCCTAGCGATTCATAAATTGCTGCTGATTCAATAAAACGCCCACTATCCTCAAATATTTTTGCTTGTTGATTTTGCTTGAGTTCATTTTGTGAATATCCCATTTTGGCCAACATTTCGATGTGCTTATCCCAACTAATATCTAGAATACCTCGTTGTTTCTCTAGCAACACTTCTTCTTCTGAGGATAAGAATCCGTCTGCCATTGCCCCGCTGAGATAAGCAAGATAGGTCTCCTGTGCCCCCGTGGAGGGTTTCTGTTCTTCTTTGATTAACGCCTCAGCTTGGCGGCGCAATTCAGCAGCAATGTTGTACTCTCCAGCCATTTCTGCTTCTAGAGCGGCCTCCATAAACCTCCCCTCTTGTTTCAGAGTCTCTACATTCTGCATACGTCGTTGCTTCAACTCTAATTCTATATTTTGGGCAGAAGGCTGTTGCTGTTGTATTGGTGGTGTAGCGTATGTTGGTTGTGCGGGAGCCGTATAAGGGACGTATTGAACAACAGGTGCCTCTTTTTTGATTGCCGCCGCTATTAACACACTAATCGCTCCAAAAAATGCGAAACAACTGATCAAACAAGGAATAATTCCATTGAATTCAGAATCATTGAAATATACCTCAATCTCTTCACAAGTCATATCAGGATATCCAATATCCCTCGGTGTGCTCTTACCAGAATAGCAGTCAGCCACTTCTCCCTCTGTCAACGGTACCATTACCGCCATAAACCAGATGCCAAAAATTACGCATACAACACCGAGGCCTATCCCTACTTTTCCCAATTCGGAACGATTCACGATAAACCCAAGAGGGGATGTTCTTTAGTGGTTTGCCACGAATAATAACGATCAAAAACTCAGTCTTCTGCTTGTGTAACTTCAGACATCTCTATGATTCGGTCAGAGATTTTCTTCGCAACTTGCCGGTCGTGAGTTACGTGAATAGCAGTAATCCCTCTGTCTTTGAGAATCTTCCTGACATCTTCTGCCAAAGCCAGTTTCAAGTCTTCATCAAGTGATGCCAATGGTTCATCAAGCAGCAGAATTGTTGGCTCAGCGAGTAATGACCTAGCAAGAGCAACTCGCTGACCTTCACCACCTGAAAGCGTCTCAATTTTACGCTCTTGAAATCCAGCTAAATTGACTATTCCCAACATTTCAGCAATTTTTTCTGCCTCTGGTATAACCATGCCAAATGCTAGATTACCAGCTACATCGAGGTGTGGGAATAAGGCAAGATTCTGGAATACCATTCCCACACTTCGCTTTTCAGGAGGCAGATTGCTAACATCTTTTCCAGCAATTAGAACTTCTCCACCACTACCTTTCTCTAACCCAGCAATGTATCGTAAGAGCGTCGTCTTCCCACAACCACTTGGCCCGAGTAAGGCGACAATTTCCGAGTCACCAACACTGAGATTCACAGCGTCAAGAATCAATTTCCCGGAGAAAGACACCGTGGCATTTTTGACTTCTAACATGACTAAAACTCACCTTCTTGTCCCGTCATCCTGAATTTCTCTGCAGTGATGAAAAGTGTCAGGGTGGTTATCAACAAAAGACTAGCGGCGACATGAGCAATCGACCTAGCAATTGGGTCGTATGGGCGCGAGTAAGCTCTGTCAATAAGCACCGGAAGTGTCGTCCAATCAGGAGTATTCCAGAGTAACCAAGTTGCACCAAATTCACCTAAAGATACAGCAAATGCAAGAATAGCCGCGACGATTAGTGGCCCTCTCAATAGCGGAATATGGACTTTGAAAATCACCTTCAACTGCGATGCACCTAGAGTTCGGGCCGCTTCCAAATAAGATGGGTCAAGGCTGCGCATGGCAGGTAAAATAACTCTCATTGCAAAAGGCAGGGCGATGATGAGATGGGCGATTAGGGGTAGCCACCACACCAAAAGGAGGGAGTTCGAAAGATGAGAAAGGCCAATCAAAATTCCGTATCCAACCATCACCGCTGAGAGGGCGAAAGGGGCCATCACCATGACGTCCAACACACGTGCATAACGGGCTGACCAACCCTTCTCATTTTCAAGTGTAGATACAGAGTTAGCGGCGAGCCAGGCTAGAGGTACAGCGATTATTACTGTTAGAATGGCGAAGCGTAAGGTGTTGATAAGTGGTTGAATTAGGGCGAAATCGTGACTTGAAGAGAATGCGGTTTGCCAAGCCTCGAATGAAAAATTTCCCGCCACCGAAAATGAGCCTTTGATGGTGAAATATAGAGGTGCGGTGGCGGCGGCTAATGCCGAACCCATCAATAATTTCTGATGCTTTGTTTTTGGTAGTTGTAGGCGAGTTGATTTTTCGGTTGCCAGTGGTAGCCAAGTTTTGCCGCGCTGTTGAAACTCGGTTAAAAGCCACAAGGCAGCGGTGAGAATTACCAACTGTATGACACCGAATGCTAGCACGATTTCGCTATCAACAGCGCCAACACCAATAATGCCTGTAAATGGTCTTTCAGCCATTGCCCGTTCCATATTGTACATTCCGGGTCCGCCAAGATGGCGGACTAAAGCAAATGATGTAAATGAGAAAACGAATGTCAAGGTGGCCGCGGCGGCTAGATTCAATCTGACGACCGGCCACCAAAGTCTCAACGCTCTTTTCCACGCTTTGTTTCCTCCCGGCAAAAGTCTCGCCGATTCTTCTAAAGATGGATCTAGGCGAGCAATCGCAGGCTCAACAAGCCGTACGACTAAGGCGACATTGTACCAAGTGTGGGCAATCACGATTGCAGTCATTGTATGCCACAGTTTTAGATTAAAATTTTCTGCCAACCAAGATTGTGGGCCGAGTAGGGAAATGAAGCCAATTGTTGCAACCATTGAAGGCACGACAAAAGGAGTTGTGAGAATGGCTCGGATTATGCTGTGTGCTGGCCAATGGTAACGACCCATCCACCAAGCCAATGGTAATCCAATTGAAACTGTTGAAAGTGTTGAAATCGCAGAAAGTTTGAGTGTGAATCCAACGGCACCGTTGGTCTGATAACGATTATCAAGGTTGGAAATCGCCTCAAAAATTCCGACTTCACTTGCCTCAGAAAGGCGAATTAAAGCGATAATGAATGGCGCTATAACGAGCAGAATAACTAGAACCGCTGGAACTGTGTGCAGTACCAATTTTCCCATTCTCTCACGCCATCGCTGAATCCCACTGATTCAGCCATTCATCAATTCCCGCGCCAATTTCTTCCGCTGTCAAACTTGAATCTTGATTTGGAACACCTGTATGATAGAGGTAACCATTTTCAGATGGAAGCGTATAGTTTACATCCGCTGGATACATGAAATTGGTCGTTGAAATCGTTGATTGAACTCCGGTGGCTAACATCTCATCTATGAAAACTAGAGCATCAATTGGATGTGCCGCCCCTTTGGCGATACCAGCGTATTCAACCTGTAAAAACGATGCACGGTCAAGCGTCAAGGCCACAGAAGTTGTCCAATTATCTCCATAAAATGCTTCTACACCAGGAGAGTGGCAATAAGATACCACTGCGTTCGCATTACCGACAAATCCGTCATACCACTGCCCATAACCCCCAGAATAGTGGGTTTCGTAGGCCTCGGTCCACCCATCTGTAACGATTACGTCATTGGCTTTCATCGCGCTCCACCAATCCGTGAAATCTGTTGAATCATCAGCATCATTAGCGAAGTAATCCACAGTTGCTAACATGAAAGAGCGACCCGGGGAAGAGGTGCGAGGGTTCTGCACAACCACCTTTCCTTCCCAAGTATCGTTGGTGAAGTCCCACAGGCTAGTCGGGGCGGTCACATTTTCCCCATCAACAAAAGTTGTGTCATAATTTATGCAAACTCTACCCCAGTCATAGGGTACGACAAAGTTACCTGAATAAGGGGTTGTAGCCTCCACGTGAAGTTCAGGAATTTTGGCATTATACAGATTTGTAAACAATTCATTGTCTAGAGCTACTTGCAGAAAAGAGTTGTCAATTCCAACAATTACATCTGCAATCGGGTTATCTTTGGTTTGCAAGGCGCGGGCTAATACAGTTCCAGAGTCATCAACTTTGATAATTTCAACCTCAATTCCTGTTCGGTTGGTGAAATCACTCAGCATTGAATCACTCAAAGCAAAGACATCGTATGTCAATACCGTCACCTTGTAGGCAGGTTCTGAATTGTCAGACCCTTCATTGCCGCCCGGTCCAAGGCAACCAGACAATGGGGCGGCCAATAATATAGTCAAAGTTAACCAAATTGTTTTATTGATTTTCATTTTTTCACCTAATATTTTTCTAATCTTTCCAATCGCTTTTTCAGTATTGTCCAACTTGTAGGATTAGCCCCATTCATGCTAATGGTAGTGTAAGCGATTTATGAACTTGCAGATTAGTCGGCATAGCAATTCGGTGCCAAAATTTCGTTATTCATCAGGAGAAAGGAACGAATAGCCCCATTCATGCTGTATTTCAAAAGTGTGTTTGACTGAGCGAGGTGAAATCCACCTAAGTAGATTGAGAGGGCTACCTGCCTTGTCGTTAGTTCCGCTGGCACGAGCACCCCCGAAGGGTTGTTGCGCGACAGCGGCCCCGGTTGGTTTGTCATTGATGTAGAAGTTTCCAGCGGTGAAGCGAAGTGCATTGAAAGCGGTTTTCACGTCCTCATCATTGCTTGCGAAAATAGAGCCAGTTAGGGCGTATGGGCTAGATATATCACATAATGTGAGGGTTTGTTCAAACTGTTCATCGTCGTACAGATAAATGGTTAACACCGGGCCAAATATCTCTTCGACCATGGTTTCTGAATGAGGGTCACTAGAAACAATGATTGTCGGTTCAATAAACCAGCCTACACTGTCATCACTGCCTCCTCCTACAACGATTTCACAGGATGGATTTGCTTGTGCCCTCTCAATGTATCCCGTAATTTTGTCAAATGACCGATGGTCAATTACTGCTGTCATGAAATTAGTGAAGTCTCTTGCATCACCCATGGTGATTTTTCCAACTTCATCAACGAGGTTTTGTCCTATTCTTCCCCACACTGATTTTGGTATATAGGCGCGGCTAGCGGCTGAACATTTCTGACCTTGATACTCAAAGGAACCGCGCAATAGTGCTACCAACAATCCTTGCTCATCACATTCTGGATGGGCTACAACGAAATCTTTACCGCCGGTTTCACCTACAATCCGCGGGTATGATTTGAGGTTAGGTAGGTGTTCACCGATTTTCTGCCATAACCATTGGAACGTTGGGGTTGAGCCTGTGAAGTGAACGCCTGCAAAGTTTGGATTTGGTAAGCAAACTTCTGAAATATCTGGGCCTGATGATGGTACGAAGTTGATGACACCTGCAGGCAATCCAGCCTCCATCATCAATTCCATCAAAACATAGTTTGAATGGTATGAATTTCGAGAAGGCTTCCAAACTGCTGTATTTCCCAAAATCGCGGGAGCGCTAGGTAGATTTGCGGCTATACTTGAGAAATTGAAAGGCGAAATCGCCAACACGAATCCTTCTAGTGGGCGTATTTCAGTACTGTTTTTCACACCTTGAGGTGAAACAAGTGGTTGGTAAAGGTCGTGAAAACCACGCGCATAGTGCGAATTGAAATTCCAGAAGTCAATCAATTCACAGGCTGAATCAATTTCTGCTTGGTAGCAAGTCTTGCTCTGATTCAACATAGTAGCGGCATTGACTTTCATACGCCAATCGCCTGCTAAAAGTTCAGCACATTTCTCAAAAATTTGACAACGCGCTTCTAATCCTAAGTCTATCCAAGATTTTTGAGCGGCAACAGCAGCATCACACGCAGCGGCAATCTCTGCTTTGCCAGCGAGGTGTACATTTGCCAACACATGCCCATGGTTGTGTGGGATGACTTGAGTGGTTGTGTTTCCAGTGAACACTTTCTCCCCATTAATAACGCAGGGGATTTCTACGACTTCATTCATTTGGCGATCTAATTCAGCCTGCAGGGTAGTTCGCTCAGCGCTTCCGGGGGCGTATCCGAGAACAGGCTCGTTAACAGGGTGGTCAGTCATGTGTCGCTCCCGTCACGGGCACTCTTTGAGGGTTGTGAATGGGTATTTTTTTTCAAAACTAATCATCCACCGAGTTGGAGAGTTCGAATCTATTGTTGAGAATGTACTTTGCACTACTATTGAAAACCGGCAACGACTGCGCAGGCATGATGCCAGAGGAATTAGTACGAACAGCCCTCTACGAAGCGCACAAAAGGTGGGGCGGGAATATCGTTGATTTCCATGGTTTTGAGTTGCCGATTTGGTATTCATCAATGATGGAAGAGCACCTTAATACTCGTGAAAATGCCGGTCTATTTGATGTATCACACATGGGCTTCTTTAGATTTTCAGGAGATGGTGTCAGAGAATGGTTACAATCAATTGCAACCCAAAGAGTGGAGCACCTACAGCCTGGACGCTGTGCGTATACCCATTTTCTTGATGCTGATGGGGTTATCATTGATGACATGATTTTTGCAGTAACTGACCGTCAAACAATAATTGAAACCGGTTGTATTGATTGGCAACATCCATCAGATATTGTAATTCTAGGTGTGCCAAATGCTAGCATGATTCCGGTAATGAAAGATTGGTTTGATTCACATCTTCCCAAAGATGGCTCAGTTGTTCTTGAGGACCTTTCTGATGACACTTCTATTCTCGCCCTTCAAGGGCCCAAATCCCCTCAAATCATTGAAGCAGTGTTAGGTGTTGAAAATGCGATTAAACATTTCAGTGGCAAGGCGATTTCTGAAAATGAATTCGGAATTACCGGCTGGATTCAAGCCACTGGCTATACTGGTGAGAGAGGCTTTGAGATTTTTGTCAACAACAATCAAGCTGAAACCCTTTGGGAAGCACTTTTGAGTGGTGGCAAACAATTTGGAATATCTCCGGTCGGATTAGGTGCTCGAGACACTCTTCGCATGGAGAAAGGATTTCTCTTATCTGGTCAGGATTTCCATTGGCCAGGGCTGGGGGATGATGAAGAATCATCTGTAGACTCTTCTTTCTTAGCACGCGATTCATTTGAGACAAATGTTCCTTTTGGCCTCGATTTAGACCATGATTTCATCGGGAAATCTAGAGTTGAAACCAGCATTGAATCAAGAGACCAACGCTGGTGGGGAATCAAATATCTTGACCGTGGCCCATTCCCACGTACTGGCTCAAAAGTATTGGATACAGAAGGAAATGAAATTGGGATAATAACCTCTGGTGGGCCTTCACCAAGTCTTGGAAAAGTTGGCATTGGTTTGGGTTACATCACTGGAGTTGAGCCTGGTGATGAAGTTCTGATTGCACCAAACCCTAGGAAGCAGATTTTAGCAGTCGTTGTTCGGCCACCTTTTATTTGATTGAAGTGAACCGAATTCACCTCAAATGATTTGATTTCTCCCTTTCTCAACAATTGATGATGATGACAGCAATGGGTGATGTTGAATAAAGGCCGCCCTTAGGGGCGGCCATGAAAGAAGGCGCGTCAGGCATCTCATTGATTTTATTTCTGACTACTTTGTTGCTACTGTCAACAATGCCTTTACCTGCGTCAATAGCACCACAAGCAACCATCGCAGATTCTAATTCTGATAGCGAAGAGGTGGTGCTAAATCAAGCACAACAGATTGCGATTCAAAATGCTGGTGGCCGTGCCAGTACCACCAATTGGGTGAGGGATGCAGGTCCAGATGCCGGCTCAAGCAACGGCCCAGGTGACATCAATTCCGTTCATATTGGGGCAATGGTCATGGACCATACTAACACCAACATCATTGTTGGAGGGACTCTTAGAGGTGATGTCGCTTTTGGCTCAATTCAACCCGCTACACAATCAGGACCACGAGTATTTGTTGCTTCCTTGTCAAAGTGGGGTTCTTGGAACTGGGTTTCGATGACTACGGTAGGGCCGGGGTCTTCAGGTGGTGCAATGCTAGGTGATATTGCCGTCTCTTCAACAGGAGATATTTGGGTAGTTGGTTCGTTCTGGGTAGATATTGAGTGGGGTCAAGATGGGGAAGTATCCAATGGTGGCGGTATTGATGGTTTTGTCGCTAAGATGAGCTCTTCAGGGGGTTGGGATTGGGGTACTCCTCAGGGAGGTACTTCAGATATTGATTCAATGCATGGGATTACACTAGACTCTAATGGCGATGGATATGTTGTAGGCTCGTTCGAAGACCACACCTATTTTGGTAACACTAGCCGAAACATTCAGAATGGCCAAGATGGTTATATTGTGAAAATAAACAAGACCAATGGTGACTATGTATGGGATACGATTATTGGCGGTAATCTTGGAGATAATATTACGGCAATTGCAATGGATTCCGCTGGCAGAATATTCGTTACGGGTTATTATCAGGGAGATGTGACATTTGGTACTACGACTTTACTTAATGTTGGTGCGTTGAGCCTATTCGTTGCTGAGATTGATAGCCAAGGAAATTGGCTGTGGGCTAACGAAGCCAAGGCCGTTTGGGGTAGCATTATTCCCTATGACATAGAAGTAAACGCTGATAGCATTTATTTGGGTGGTGACATAGTAGGTCTAATTGAATTAGATGGTCAAAATTGGTGGGTAAATGCTACCGTTCAAAGTGCTTTTGTGGCTCGTCTAAATAAGACTGGGACATGGCTTTGGGGATTGAATAGTACAGGCCATACCCAACACCTCGAAGATATAGCACTCAATCCTTTGGGAGGTGTTGTTGCAGTTGGTTGGTTTGATATGGAACATTCTGCAATAGCTAACGCTGATTTTGGCCAGATTACCCTAACTGCTGCGCCATTTGCTGCATTTTTCGCAGGCGTGTCACCTGCTGGTCATTGGATGTGGGCAGAATCAGGTGGGGGACCACTCTTTGATTCTGGCAATGCCGCTCTATTCACCTCAGTTGGGAATCTAATAATGTCTGGAAGATTTTGTATGAATCATGATGGCGCCGGTTGTTCTGCTGAAATTGGGCCGGCAAACTATACATCAGGTGCGTTCTATCATGGAAGTGGATTTGTATGGTCACTCAACACAGATAGCGATATGGATAATGTTTCAGACGTGAATGACAATTGTCCATTGAATTTTAATCCCCTTCAAGAAGATTTTGATAGTGATTTGTTAGGTGATGCTTGTGATTCTGACATGGATGGTGATGGAAGGGAGGATATTAATGACGGCTGTATCGGACCGGCTAAAAATTGGGATTCACTTGACTGGTCAATTGACACGGATGGCGATGGCTGTCGTGACTCAGACGAAGATGATGATGATGATGACGATGGTGTGATTGATTCTCAAGACCTTTGTTCAAATACCAATTCTTATAAAAATTGGACAGCCAATGATGCTAACGATTACGACCAAGATGGCTGTCATGATATTATCGAAGATGATGACGATGATGGGGATGGTGTACTCGATAATGACGATGATTGTGCATTCGCCCCTTCACTGCGTAACTGGACATCAACATCTCAAACTGATTATGATGGGGATGGTTGTAAGGATTCAACTGAAGAGGATTTCGATAGTGACAACGATGGTGTAGCAGATGCCAATGAAACCTGCCAAAATGGCTTACTTGGTTGGACTAGTAATGCTAGCACCGACCACGATGGTGATGGTTGCAATGATGCGCAAGAAGATGCTGACGATGATGGTGATGGAATCAATGATTTTGATGATGATTGTACGCCGATGGCTGCGAATTGGGACTCTAGCGGTGTTCAAGACTTAGACAAAGATGGTTGCCGTGATGTTGATGAAGATGATGATGACGATGGTGATGGTTTGGCCGATGATGTTGATGATTGTCCCAGAGGTTCAGTAGGCTGGATATCTGGTGATGTGACTGACAAAGATGGTGACGGTTGTCGAGATACCACTGAGGATTTAGATGACGACAACGACCTCATTGTGGATGCTGATGACGGGTGTCCACGCGGTGAAACTGGTTGGATTTCAACCCCTCAACTTGATGCTGACCGCGATGGTTGCAGGGATTCTGATGAAGACCCTGATGATGATGGAGATGGATTTTGGGAATTTGATTCAATGGGCAACATAATTGACCAGTGTCCAAACACTCCGATTTCAGAGTCTCATTTGGTTGATGGAGTCGGATGTAGTCCTTCACAGGCTGATGACGACAATGATGGCGTCGTAAATAGTGAAGACGATTGTCCAGATGTTGCTCCACCAGAAGGTCTTGACCGAGATGAAAATGGTTGTACTGATGATATGGACCAAGATGGTGTGAATGATGATGTTGATGCTTTTCCAAATGATGCTACACAAACAGAAGATAGGGATGGTGATGGGTTCGGAGATAACCCATCGGGGGATGATCCAGATAGTTGCCGTGATACGCCATCTCAATGGATTGCAAATGTTTCCATAAATGGTTGTGCTGAAGAAGAAGAGGACTTTGATGAAGATGGCATAATCAATGGTTATGATAATTGTTCAGGTACCCCCGATGGTGAAGAAATCGATTCTGATGGGTGTAGCCTTTCTCAGACAGATAGTGATGAAGATGGCATATTCGATGATGTTGACCAATGCCCAGACACAAAAGCAGGTGCAGAAACAGGTGAGGGTGGTTGTTCCAAGGCACAACTTGCCTACGAGTCTGATAATGGCGGTTCAAATTTGAATTTGATGGCCATTGCAATTGCTGCTGCTTTATTGATAATTGTTGTAGGAGGCGGCGCGGCATTTTTCATCCTGAATAGGGATGGTGATGATTCAGATGCCGATGACTTAAGACCACAGGCAGCAGAGGTTTTCGAGTCTCTGGCTCAAGAGAAATTAACGACTACATACAACACTGAGGCTGCTAGTTCAGAGGGTTCTGATGGTCAATCAGGAATTACTGTTGACGATGACGGCATAGAGTGGTGGCAGGACGAGGCTGGAGTTTGGTGGTTCCGTTCCCTTAGCATGGATGACTGGGAAGTATTTGAGCAGTGAAACAATATTTCAGCCCAGAGATTTTTAGTTTTTGCACCATTGGTTTGAACGGGTCCCTTAGGACCCGAAACGAGAGCCTTCAATAGGGGATGCTTACCGTCACAGTGACATGAACTTGAACATAGATAGCGATAGACCATACTCAATTTGGGTAATTCTGTTGGTGGTAACCTCTCTTTTAGCGGGCAGTTTTTCGGGGATGAATGCATCACTAATTCGCTCAGATAGTGTTGAATTAGAACTAGAAAGTGACAATTTTGCTGTGAGTAAAGCGGCTGGTGACTGGGTTAAGGCGGGTGTTAGCGACAGTAGTACGACAAATGGTGGTATACCCACTACATCCGCATCTTACACCGATTCCAATGGGGACACGTATCTCACTGGATGGATGCTGGCAG
>Ga0209501_10001665_pt1 | contig 24204 bp, 20 predicted proteins | sample ArcticOcean_MG_C_4_FD_187434 | JGI IMG/M metagenome (GOLD analysis project Ga0209501, IMG submission 187434) | Marine microbial communities from western Arctic Ocean - ArcticOcean_MG_CB4_134 (SPAdes) (version 2) | ecosystem: Environmental > Aquatic > Marine > Oceanic | place: Arctic Ocean...
CACTCTTGGAAGACCCCTTTGAGAAGGCCCAAATATTCGGAGAGGTCCAAATCTTCGTCATAGGTTTTTGAGGCGTTGTAGGGCGGCGAAGTGACCATCAAATGCACTGAATTATCCGGAATTTTCACCCCGTCAACCATCATATCTCGGGCGTCATGGCAGACCACTCGGTTGGCAAACTCGTCCGGCAATTCTACCGAACTTCCCACCTCCGACTCCCGCGGTAATGCGCGGTACATCGCAGAATCATAGAACTCTGATGCGTCATGTGACTCTCTCTTGGAGACTCCAAACGCCGAGGTGCGGGTACTTCCGCTGCGAACACGGCTGCGGCTTGCGCCCTCCCCGTTGTTTCCCCTCTTCGCTGTTCGTGACACTGCGCGCGCGTGGCCACTCTTATTACGCGATTTTTTGGGAGCATTCGCTCCACTCTTCCCGTTCTGTGGCATCCCGGCCCCAACAAGAGCGAGGTGCGCCGATAGTTGATATATCGTTCGCCTACTCAAAAATCCCATTGTGAAACCGTTGCGCGCGATTGCATCGCGGCCCATTTAGCGCGCACTCGCGTCAAGTCCCTTCAGCCGTTCTGGGCCGTTCTGGTGTCGCCGATAACACCGCTCGGGCTAAATGCGGTCGGCGGTTCGGCGAATTCAATGGCGTCGTTTCTGACGCTGGACGATGTCCGGCTCAGTGGCAAGACTGTTCTCGTGCGCGTAGATGTAAATTCGCCACTGAATCCGGTCACCGGCGAGTTCCTTGACGACTCTCGGCTGCGTAGAATAATGCCGACGATGCGTCACCTAGCCGATGCGAAGGTTGTCCTACTCGCTCACCAGTCAAGACCGGGAAAATCCGACTTCACCTCGATGGAGAGACACGCCGAATTGTTGGGGGTACTCTTGGGAAGGGAGATCACTTTCATCGATGATGTGTGTGGTGAGAGGGCGTTGCGGGCGATTCAGGGAATGGTTTCGGGGGAGATGATTTTCCTTGACAATGTCCGGGGTCACCCTGAGGAAATGGGTCTCCGAAAAGCCAGTTTTGAAGAATTGGCGGGCTCTGAAATGACCACCAAATTGGCCTCCGTGGCCGACGCCTTCGTCTGTGACGCGTTCGCCTGCGCACACAGGAATTCCCCAACCATCACCGGCCTCTCACTCGTACTACCCTCCTACGCCGGACTCTTGATGGAAGAGGAGATTTCAGCGCTTTCAACAGCGGTTGATGACCCGCCAAGACCGTATACGGTGATACTTGGCGGGGTGAAATGCGACGATTCGCTTGATATTGCTCTCAACTTGTTGGAACGGGGACAGGTCGACACAATCGTTCCAGTGGGAGTAGTCGGCAATCTCATGTTGTGGGCCTCGGGGCACTCGCTGGGAGATGGTAATGAAGCCATTATCAGGGATTCGCTCGAGGATGAGTTTGAGAGAACTTGGGTGATGGCCACCCAGGTGGTTGAGCGGTATGCGGAGAAATTGCTTTTGCCGATTGATTTAGCAGTCGAGAAAGATGGCGAGCGAGTCGCAATTTCTGTGAGTAAATTACCTTCTCCATATCCGATTTACGATGTTGGTCTTGGCACTTTGATGCGGATCCGACCGGTGGTCATGAATTCTGGGTGTGTGCTGTGGAATGGGCCAGCATCCTACTTTGAGAAGCCCGATTTCGCCTTTGGAACGATTGAGATAATCAACACCTGTTCTGAAACCGATGCATTCGTAATCATCGGCGGCGGGCACACTAGCACCTTAGTAGTGCAACGAGGGGTGAGCGATAAAATTGGCCACAATAGTACAGGTGGCGGGGCTTGTTTGACATTTCTTGCTGACAAGCGGATGCCAGCGCTTGACGCGTTGGCGCTGTCGGCGGCCAAGTTCGGTTAACATTCGGCTTCGAACACCTTCGATGATTTCCGCGCTCCCGAGGGAGGTAAAATCTCCCCCCTGAATCGACTTACAATCAACGAATTAAAGCCACTGGGGAGATTTGAACTCCCGACCGCCTGATTACGAATCAGGTGCTCTACCAGCTAAGCCACAGTGGCGGCATCGGCGGCGACCTAAAGAGTCGGAATAAGACAACCGGTCCACTCTTTGTAGCCATTACACCACTGCGCCGAAGTCAAGACATTGATGACCTTGCACCGAGGCGCTTAGCCCGTGACCGACCTTCGAGCCAACCCACTTTTCCGCCGCGCCTTCGGAGATGCGTTCCCCTCAAATGTTGATGTCGCCTACTCACTTTGCGACCGAGGTGGAGTCGGGCAGGGTGTTCAGTTAGTGCATTTTGGATGCGGTGCCGGTTCAGTTTCGTATCTCCTCTCAGCGAGGACAGGATGCTCGGTTGCCGGCGTGGATTCTTCAGCGGAGTTGGTCGAATTGGCCAAGTCCGAACGGCAGGCGGGCGATGTCGAGTTCCAGCATTCCCATCTAACTCAGGTGCCTTATCCCGATGGTTGGGGGACCCATCTTCTCACCGAATCCATACTCACTCGAACCCCGACACTTCCTCCTATGTTCGATGAGATTCGCCGTCTGTTGAGCCGAGATGGAAAGTTGCTGAACAGCGAAATTGTCATCGCCGAGGGCCGTACTTTGGCTCCCGAAGTTGCCCGGTTCACCGACCTAGTCTTGGGGGAGGATTCACTTCGCACAATCGATGGTTGGCGCCAAGTTATCGAAGAGAACGGATTCGATGTGCTAGAATGCCGAGAGGAGCCAACTGTGATGCGTCGTAATGGTGAGAAGATGCGGCGCGCCCTAATGGTGTTCAGCATGTTGCGGCGCACCGGCCGGTTCAAACTTGCAGAATACGGATTGGGTGCGTTTGAGAAAGAATTCGATGTACTAGCAAGAGCGGGCATCGCTGCGATGGCGGATGGGACTATTTCCTACGCTTCATTCATCTCCGAAGTTTCAATTCTCAACGATTTGTGAATCCGATAGAATCATCAATTTCTCTAAATTTTCGTGATTTTATTCACCCCTTTACGGGGTGAGTCCTATATGGTAGGCTGAAGGTCGAATCTTAATGGCCCGAAGTTCAGCGCTCTCCATCAGCGCGTTATTTCTGGTCTCTCTTTTTGCAGGTCTGTTCTTTTCCCTCCCTTCAATTTCAGCCAATCTTGACTCGGAGTCACTCCCATTCGGAGTCACAAACAGTCCCGACGACCACTGGGCGACACCCGGTGGCGGAAGTGGGGCAGACATGGCATGGGATATGGTTCTCGACAGCCAAGGAAACTCGTATGTCACCGGTTCGTTTTCCGGCAGCGCGAGCTTCGGCAGTACCACCCTCAATTCAGTAGGCGGGCTAGATGGCTTCGTGGCGAAGATGGACCATGATGGGAATTGGATGTGGGCTTCTCAGATAAGTGGCGCATACGAGGATTGGGGACTCGGGGTCGATGTTGACAGCGCTGGTAATGTGTATGTTATCGGCCCTTTCATGGATAGCCAGGGTTCAGCATCTCCATCTGTCCAGTTGGGTTCCTTTTCACTCTCCGCTCATTCCGAATCTACCTACGACATGTTCGTCGGCAAGTTGGACAACACTGGGAACTGGCTGTGGGCCCAAACATCAAACAAAATCGAAGAACTTGATTTTAACACCTTCCAGTATGTTGAACAGTTTGGGCAGGTGATGCCCACCGACATCAAGGTGTTCAACAACTCGGTAACAGTTTCAGGTTCCTACGCTGGCAAGATATTCGCTTACACCAACTCTCAAGGTGACTGGTATCACGAAAGCACCACCGATGTAAACTCCGCCTACACTTCAGACATGTATGTCGGTTTCCTCGAACTCGATGGAAGCTGGTCTTCCCAAGTTGGTTGGGGCGGTATGTCACAACTGGATACAGTCGCCTCGATTGCTCCCTCTCCAACCGGGAACTACTGGTTCATCGCAGGCAACTTCGCCAATACGGTTGAATTTCCAGGCGGCACCACCCTCACCTCCAGTTCCGGTTCACAGGATGTGTGGGTCATGCAGGTGGATGACGGTGGCAGCGTCAAGTGGTCCACCTCTGCAGGCGGGACTGGAGTTGACACGCTGAGAAACATCGTTTCCGACTCATCAGATTCTGTTTATGGTGTAGGGGAGTTCGATGGAGTTCTCGCCGCGTTTGGTAGCGACCGCCTCACAGCAAACTCTGGCGGCACCGATGTCTGGGCCGGAAAACTCGATTCGGGTGGAACTTGGTCGTGGGCCAAGAAGGGTGGCGGTCCCAGCGATGACATGGGCTTCTCCCTCGCTCTTTCTTCCAATGAGAGCATCCTCTACACGACCGGACTGATCGCTGGTCAAACCACTTTTGAGAACACCGCGACTACCCTGATGGCTAACACTAGCGGAGCCTCTGATGCCTTCGTTGGAGAATCGAGCACCTCGGATGGCGAGTGGCGTGGGCTCTACCTTGCCGGTGGCCCGTCAGGAGGCGACCGGGGATGGGCCATCGATGTCGATGCGGCGGATGTCGTCCATACAGCCGGCCGGTTCAAGGGCACCGTTACGGGGCCGGCAGAATTTGGTTCAGACCACATCTCAAGCGCAGGAGATTTTGATGTTTTCATCTGGAAAGGGCTCATCGAAGATGATGACAATGATAGGATTGCCAACGATGATGATAACTGCCCCGACACTTGGGGAAATGCTACTGTTGAACCATACATCGGATGTGTTGACTTAGATGGAGATGGCTACGCCGATGTTGACGACAGCCATCCGGTAGGGCCAACCCAATGGCGGGACCAAGATGGTGACACCTATGGCGACAACCCGAGCGGCAACCTCGCCGACGACTGTCCGACCGTGAACGGCACTTCCACGATAGATAGGCTCGGCTGCACAGATTCCGACTCCGATGGCTGGTCTGACGACCGCGACGCATTCCCCACAGAGCCAACGCAATGGAACAACTCGGATGGCGATAGTTTCGGAGATAATTGGCACGACGAGGATATGACCGTAGCGTACGCTAGTTTAGGGCTTGGCCAGTATGTCTACGGCGCAGTCGACATGGACTACTGCCCCACTCTACCGGGAGTATGGACGATTGACAATCCGGGCTGCCCAGATACTGATGGTGACGGCTACTCGGATGTTACTGACGAATTCATGAATAATCCAACTCAATGGAAGGATACAGATGGTGATGGTTGGGGTGACAACGATACGAGTGGCGCCACACAAATCGATGACCTTCCTTTCGATGAAACCCAATTCCGCGACCGCGATGGTGACGGTTGGGGAGATGACCCCGACGGCAATTCGGCAGACCAATTCCCCGATGATTGGACCCAACAGGCCGACTTTGACGGGGACGGATACGGTGACAACTCAAGCGGCAACGATGGTGATGCTTGCCCCGAAGAATACGGAACTTCGTCGCGGGACAGACTAGGATGTCCCGATAGTGATGGTGATGAAACCTCTAATGATGGTGATGCCTTCCCAGACGACTGGTCCCAATGGCAGGACACCGACGGTGATGGTCAAGGTGATAATTGGGCTAACCCACATTGGAATGACTCCCGCTACGACCACTGGCCCGGTGAATTCATTCCGGGCGCTCAAAACGCGGACAAACACCCTCTAGATCGCGATGGCGACGGCTTTGAGGATGAAGGGGTTGGGCTTGCAGTTCCTCCTTTCGACGACTGCCCGGATGAGCCAGGTCGCTCATGGGGTGACCGAAACGGTTGTCCAGATTTGGATGATGATGGTTGGTCTGATGAGAATGATGCGTTTCCCGACGAGCCGACTCAATGGCGAGATACCGACCGAGATGGATTTGGTGATGAGCGGGCCGGAATTAATGGCGATGATTGCACGACGATTCGTGGTGATTCGGAACACGACAGACTCGGTTGTCCTGACACCGATGGCGATGGTTGGTCCGACCCGATGGAGCCGCCATTACAGTATGACTGGAATATCTCGGATGGCGCCGACATGTTCCCAGCTGACCCACTTCGGTGGAATCAATCTCATGTCATTCCGGAGTCGAAGGGCAGTTTTGGTGGCAGCGGCGGTCTTGCAGCAGGACTCGGTCTCGGCGCACTGATTACGCTGATGTTCGCGATGGTGTTTGCGATTGTCGTCATGAGAATGCGAAGTTCGTCAGAATACGATGATGATGAAGACGATGATGAGTATGAGTCAGAGGCTGACGAGGGTAGAACAAGTCGCGCGGCTGATATCGCTCGTTCATGGCAAGAGCACGGCACTGCGCCTCCACCCGCTCCAGATGGGGCTGAACTTGTGACCGCAGCGAGCACAGCCAGCGACGCTTCGGGCAGCCAAGGAGTGACTTCCGCCAATGTGGTCTACGAGACTCCACCCTCTCCGACCGCAGAAAATACTCTCTCTGATCCGGCTGGAAACCTGCCACCCGCGCCTCTTCCCCCCTCCGAGCCGATGCCGACAACAGAAGAGCAAAGGTCGATTGATACCGAGTTTGCTATGTCATTGCTGGGTGGTTACATCGAGGAGGATGAAGAAGACGAGTCCAATGAAGTCGAACAAGTCGAGGCGAAGTCCGCAGAAGATGACCACGCAGATGACGAGGCGCATGAAGCCGAATCAGTCGAACCAGCCACTGAGGAAGCAAAGGACGAAACGGATGGTGCGGAGGCGTCCGCCGAATCGGTCGCCGACGATGGCTGGGGCGAGGAAGAGTGAGTGCTCTTCTTTGTATTTGTCAATTGTATCGGTTTTATTATTCAAGTAGAAAGCAGAACTGAATGAATCACTGCGAAGTGAGGTCCATCAATTATTGTAGTGATATTTCCATCAGTGTAGCTAATATTTCCATTAGAATTACCAAGGAACACTGAGGTCATTCCAATTCGGTCTTGAAAAACAGATGATAGACTCAAATCACCGGAATTTATTTCCAAACTAATTCCAGTAGTGAAACAACTAGGTAATCATTTGAGGTTGTTATTGCATGTACATACTTGAGATTCTCAGCTTCAAGTACGAGTAATTCTTCAGTTTCAATTCCAATATCAGAGAGTTGAATCATCTCCAATTTTGGTAGAGATTCGACATAAATGTATTCTGTGTCATTAGTGGACTCATTTGGATTCAGGTTCATCAAGGCGATAATTATGATGAGAACGACTACAAGTGAGGCGAACTCCCACTTGCCTTTGTTCATCAACTGATCACCTTAGATGATAATGACTCTCGAAGTAATCGAATCAGCAGCCGAATCCAATAATTGTGAATTACTGTCGTAAAGCCACGCTTGGCCTAATATTGACATGTAGTATAATGAAGATTCACACTTGGTTAGAGTCATGACTTTTGGGGGGTCGTTGCCGTATTTATTATTTATCACGCTTCGTCGAATTTGGTTAAGTCGATGCGCAATCCGATGCGAGATTGAACCTCGGCTCGTATTGCAGCTAGACCCTCTTCGGTGGTCGCTTCAGCGCGCATGACTAGAATCGGTTCTGTGTTTGAAGGTCGGCAAAGGTACCACCCCTCCCACTCATCGTTTTGGAAGTTGATGCGGATTCCGTCTACGGTGACCATCTCAAAGTCTGCGAAAGATTCCTGCACGAAGCGCATCACTTCGACTCGCTCGCCGGTCAAGGGAACCTTCGCTTCACCTGTGCTTGGGTAAGTTGGGATTTCGGCCAACCGTTCCGAAAATGTTCTGCCTCCTCTACTCGGTGAGGGCTCGCGCGCAACCAGTTCAAGCATGCGGGCTATACAGTAGAGTGAATCATCAAATCCGGGCCAGCGGTCGTTGAAGAAGAAGTGGCCGCTCATCTCACCGGCCATCGGAGTGTCCGGTGCCTCTCGAAGGGCAAGTTTCTGGAAGGAATGGCCGGTCCTCATCATCTTGGGGATTCCACCGTGTTTGGAGATGGTTTCAGCGAGTGAAATGCTGCATTTGACATCAAACAGAACTGTGCGAGCCTCGTCGCTCGCATCTTCATCGACTTGTGAGAGAATATCTGCCGCAAACAGCGCCAAAAGTCGGTCTGGATGAATGAAATTTCCTAACTCATCGACCATACCCATGCGGTCTCCGTCTCCGTCAACTCCGATGCCGAACTCTGCGCCATGTTCGACCACCATCTTGCCGAGGAGTTCCATGTTTGCTGGGCGGGTGGGGTCTGGAGGATGGACAGGGAAGGTGTTGTCCCAGTCGCACAGAATACAGGTTGCGTCCGCCCCTAATGCCTTCAAAATCGCCTTGACGAAGGGGCCGGGTACAGCGTTTCCTGAATCGACGACCAATTTTACGGTACGGCGAGGTCTGCCGGCTGATTCGATGATGGAGTCAAAATATTGCTCTTGGAAATCCTTCACCTTCACCAACTCCCCCTCGCCACGCCGGAATTCTCCAGCCTCGAAGACTTCACGCAGTTTCTGCAACTCTTCGCCAGCCATTGCGGCCGTTCCGCGGCACATCTTGAAGCCGTTGTATTCAGGTGGGTTGTGACTCGCTGTGATGACAACACCACCGTCGACATCGAGTGAGTAGGTGGCGTGGTAGAGTGCTCCGGTCGGCATTATTCCAAGGTCGTGGACAGCGACTCCAGATTCGATTAATCCCTCGACGAAAGCTGCGTGCAGTTCTGGGCCTGACTCTCGGATGTCGCGAGCGACAGCGAGTGATTCACAGTCGAGGAAGGTCGCGAGTGCGCGCCCGAGCCGGTTTGCGAAGGCGGGTGTCAGCGGGTCGCCCGCAATTCCTCGAATATCGTACGCCTTGAAGACCGCAGCAGCCTTTTCGCGGTCAAGCCCCTCGGGCCACTCGACGCTCTCCATCGGCTCGCCGACTCGCATCTCGCTAAAAGCGCCTACGGCTGCATATCAGCAGCAGTTCTGTTCAATTGCCTGCACGACAATTTCCACTTTAGCGGCGTTAGGCAACGCTCCGGCCTCAAAAGCGGCCCTTGCTGGGGGGATTTCCATCTCGCCCAGCCAAGCGGAGTAAACTTCGTTCATCGCCGCGAAGTCAGCGATGTCATCGAGTAGCACCTGAACGAAGCAGGCGTTCTCTTTCGAGGTGTTCGCAGCAGCGAGCAGTGCGTCGATTTTCTCTAGGCACCCAGTGGTCTGCGAGGAGACATCATCACCCGCTTCAGGCGCAATTTGTCCTGCCAACCAGACGACTCCATTCGCCTTCACACCAGGAGAATATGGGCCGTATGTCTTGCCGTCTTCGACATCGATTCGCTCTTTTGCCATGGTTTCGGCTCGACGCCGAGCACCATTAGCCATTCTCTTGAAGCGTCTTCGCAATTTCGGGCGGTTATGGCAAGGCCGGTGACCTGTTGGGTTCTCGACCATCCAGCCCACCTCCAACTCTTCCGGAGCTTCCTTAGTGGGGGCTCAAAAATGGACATCTTGGTAGCGACGAAGCGGCCAGAAGTTGAGGCGATGCTCGGTGTGGGCGATACGCAGCCACTTGCGGCAACCAACTCACCACTTCCAGCCCGAGAAACGATTTGGGTAGAGCGGCCGGCGGGAGCAGGCCTTCTACCGTTGCAGCGAGAGTGGCGGGCGTGGAATCGGATTCGAGCAGTGCGCAAGGTGTTGGTGCGACGCAGGGTGCTTGGCCATCCAGTCCATCGGGTAATTTCGAAGGGTGCTCCATTGGAGTTGAGGGCGGCGAAGCGGGCGCGGGTGAGCGAGCGTTGGTACATCACCGACACAGAGATTCACCATTTAGCCCACCGATTGGCACTTTCAGCGGCGACCGATGTCGTACTCCCGGCAGATTGGCGAGAGGATTTGGACGGCGGATTTCTACTTGCTTGCAAGGAGCGTGGAACCCGCGTTCACCTCTTGGACGGCCATCTTCCCCATGCCTATCTTCAACCTCCCCATTCTAGGCTAGTCGGTGACGGTCAGTCGACAATTCCTCGTGTGTTGCACAGGGCGTTGGCGGGCGGTGGAGCACATGACAAAGCGGAGTTGGTCTCAGCAGCGAGCCTAATTCCGGATTTGGGAATGAAGGTCACAACGGTAGCAGAAAACAAGCCAATCAACGACCCGTGGGGGCTGCCATCTCTGCTTCCCGACTTTGACGGAGTTCTCTCTGAATCGGTTACAGTCGCACACGAAGCGGTCTGTCAAGGGGTTCCAACTCTTCTTGTCTCCAAGGCACAGAGGGGTTTTCTCGACCCGTTCCTCGGCGGAGGGCTTCTCTTCCAGATTGAGTCCACTGTCAAGGGGCCAGCGCTCAACAATGAGGTTGCGGCGTGGCGGGAAGCGGTTGTGGCAAGAATGCAGGGTGGAGCGGCAGCAGTGGTGTGGAGTGATGCAAAAAATCGACTCAACTCACTTTGGAGTTAGGCGAATTCGAAGGTGAAATCAACTCGAATCGCGCTAGGCTGAATCACTCTGACATGATGAGTTTGATGACTTCTGCGTGGTCTGCTCCCATCTCTTCAAGGTCGACTTCACTCAGTGCCACCCACTCGGCGTGGGCTGCATCATCTCCGGCAACAGGAACAGATTCGGGTGCCACCTCGACGGCATAGAAGATGGTGACTATGTGACCGCGTGGGTCACGCCCGGGCTCACCTCGTACTGAGATGATTTCCGTGACTTTTCCTTCGACTCCACACTCCTCGGCTAACTCCCTAACCACCGCAGTTTCTGGGTCCTCGCCATAATCGACAAATCCGCCGGGAAACGCCCAGCACCCCTTCCAAGGCTCTTCGCCTCGTCGAATCAGCAGGACTTCACGCTCGCTCTTGCGACCGTCGCGCAAGACGACCGCATCGACGGTCAGCGCCGGATTCCGATAGCCGCTGTCGTTAGAATCGGCCATGCCTATTCACTTGCTTCCTAAAACTCACAACCCGTAGCGCCGCTTGCGCTTCTGGTAGGAGTCAATCGCCTCATACAGGTCGTTTCTCGAAAATGACGGCCAGTGCACATCGGTGAAGTGCAGTTCAGAGTAGGCGATTTGCCACAAAAGGAAGTTGGAAATGCGCTCTTCTCCCGAAGTCCGGATAACCAGGTCGGGGTCGGGCAGGTCGGCAGTGTAGAGGCGGTTTGAGATGGCGTCAGTGTCGATGGCGTCGAGCGAAATCTTTCCTTTTGCATGGTCATCAGCGAGTTCCCTTACAGCGTCAACAATCTCCTCTCGTCCTCCATATGCGAGGCAGACCGTGAACAGGAAGTTGGTGTAACCACCGGTTTTCTCCTCGGCGGCTTTGATGGCATTCTGTACTCTTTCGGGAAGCAGTTCTAGTCGCCCAACCGCTTGCACCTTGACTCCGCTGGCGTGGATTTGAGGGTCGGCACAAATCTCCTGAAAGCCGGCAACATAGAGGTCGTAAAGGGTATCGAGTTCGTCACCTTCGCGGCCGCTGAGATTCTCAGTTGACAGGGCGTAGACAGTCAGATATCGGATTTCTAAATCCAGAATCCAATCCATCACTTCCTTCAATTTATCCTTCCCGTGCCGGTGGCCTACCTCCCTTTCCAACTCTTGAGACCAGGCAAAACGGCGATTGCCGTCCATGATGATGGAAACATGTTGAGGCATTTCGCTCCGCTTGATTTTGTCGCGTAGCCGGTTGGTCCTGATTCTGTCAGTACGGCTGATGATGCTGTATGCGTAGCGAGAATTCGCCACGAACCTGGCTGGGCCGCGTATGATGCGCCACTTCAGCAGCCATCTCGCGGTGCCGTCCAGTGCCCTTCCGATGCGTCCCATCCACTCACCCATTCACTGCACTAACGCGCAAACTCAAGTTTCGGACCCCGACCTGCCGTTTGATGGCTCGCACGGGTCGGTCGATGGGCTGAAGTGTGAATTAGGCTCAGCCGTTGGCATGGTCAGCAGTGATGCAGCGACTGTCGAGGAGTATCTAGCGACTCTGCCCGAAGACCGCCGAATTGATTTCCGAGTGCGATATGGAGTCGTTCGTCGAGTCTTGTAATCGATGCTGAGAGTGAATTTTTTCAGTCGAAGATGAGGTCGGCAGAGTCAGCGATTTTTGCTCGCGTGGAAGCGCTCGCATTCACCACGATTACTTCCCCCGCGTGCGGCCATACCTTCAGGTCATCCTTCGAATTTCCCACATACCCGAAACCCTTCTCCCCGAACCGCTCAACTAGTGCCGCAGCCTTGTTTCCCGCTGCCAGGTTGCTTCCTAGGTCGGTGGCCATGACATCCTCGAAGAGTCCGAGATAGTCGGAGATTTTCTGGGCGACAGAGCGTGTGGAGGCGGTGCAGAGAATCAGGGTGCGACCGTTGGCGTGCTGTTCTTTCAACCACACCATGAACTCCTCGTGGTAGGTAAGTTCGGAGGGCTCAAAAGTCAGGTTTTTTGCCAGTTTGAACTTCCATTGTGGCCTTTTTCCGGTGATTTCCTTGAGCAGGACCCACGGAATCAGCCACGGGCGTCGGAGCAAGACCCGCTTGATTGTCATCGCTGACATGTCGGTGAGAATGATTGTGCCATCCAAATCGACGGCTAAAGGCAGGTCTGACATATCTCTCCCAACCCCCTCTTGCACGCCGGCCCCCTGTGAATGCTTCGGGGATGTGCCGGCTCCGCAGAAGCAAAGAGCGCGAACTCTTGGGACGGCTGAGGGAGCGGTATGGGTGCGAGGTTGTCAGTCGAACAATTTGCTGATACAGATTGGTTTCCCTCTGGGATTGCTCAAGCGATTGACCCGGCTGCTGAGCAGGCGCCACTCGGCTTTGAGGCGTGGCGACTTCACACAATTCACGACAGCCACCTGATGGTGTGGCCTGAAGGAGATGTCGAGAGTGCTGATTGGTGGCGAAAAATTCTGCCAATTGGGGGAGGTGGAAAGCGATGGGGAAGCGCACCCGACTTCAGCGATGTCAAGGTCGAGAAAGTCGATGGTTGGGGTGGGCCGACCTTCGATATTCGTGAGGCTTCGGGGCGCCAATTGGTAGCCAAGATACTGCCTTTGGATGAGTGCGGCCACGGCCGTACACTAAGCGAATTGGATTGTGAGATTCTTGATTCTGCGACAGGTGGAATCCAATGGAAAGGGCGCGATGTCGTTTTATTTTTCCGAAAAGAAATCGGAAAAAACGCCGTAGAGTTGGTCGATGGCGCACTCGCTGATAACGACTTCAAAACCGCATCAGAAATCTGTCGAAATGCGGGTCGTGTGTTGGGCGAGTTTCACCTCTCCGCACTGACCCGACGCTCACTCCCAAACGATGAGCGGCGCTGGAACAACCGGCTGAAGGAACTTGAGGCGAGGCTCCAATCCAACACGCTGTGGCGCGCTCCCCATACAAAGCAGACTAAGGCGACCATCACCCACCGAAATTTCGGTCTTGAAACTGTGAGAATCGACGAGGATGACGAATTCCACATCTCCGGTTGTTTCGATGGAGTCCCAAACGCTATCCTACCCTCTACAATGGATTTCCCGGTCTTCCGAGACATCGCTGCAGGCTATCGTTCAATTTCCCGAATTGCAGCGAAGCACAATCTCCAGTATGAGCCCGCTTCAGCAAAAAATTGGGGCTGGTCTGAATTGGACAGTCACGATTGGCCAGACCCTGAACCATGTGAGCGCTGGTTGAGAAGGGAACTTCTCGCTGGTTGGAACTCAGTTGGTTGGAGTACGGCAGGAGGCCGGAGAGCAATGAACGGGTACAAGGGAGGGGTCGCAATCTGGGAGTATGAGCAGGTGTTGGAGGAGTCAGCCACTGCCCAAGCGTACGGTCAGGAGGTTCCGGACAGAGTAAGGTGGTGGCTCGACCATGTCAGCCGAATTCAGTCATCTTTAGGCGTTGCACAGGTGATTTCAGGCGGCTCAAAACTCTGCTTCATTGCAGCGATTTTATCTCTCTTGGGGGACCAGTCGTACCCCACACCGACAACTCGCCTTGCCATCGGACTGGGTCTTGTCTTGGCAGGCTTGGGCCTGCAATTCCTACACTTTGTGAGAGCACCGCCGCCCTACTAATCAGCGCGCGTGAATTTTCCATTTTGGTAGTTGTAGGTTCGTGGGACGCCCGTGGCAATCTCGAGTTTGAGGACCTCTTCTCGGGAGAGCCCTTCGATGTGCATGACGATTGAGCGCAGTGAGTTGCCATGAGCCGCCACAAGAATCGTTTTTCCAGCCTCTAAATCGGGGATAATCAACTCCTCAAGAGAGGGAATTGTCCGCTTGGCGCAAATTTCCAAACTCTCTCCTCCCGGTGGGGGAACATCGTACGAGCGCCGCCAGATTTGGACTTGCTCAGCCCCAAACTTCTCTCTAGTTTCGTCTTTGTTGAGGCCTTGTAAATCACCATAGTTGCGCTCGTTGAGTCGCCAGTCGGTGATGGTTGTCGGCGAGTCTGAGGCGGTGTTGAATGCCATCGCAATCTTGGCCGTCCTCTGGGCGCGAATCAAGTCACTCGTGTAGATGACATCGAAGGCAACTTCAGCGAGTTGTTCACCCGCCGCCTTCGCCTCCTCTTCGCCAATTTCAGAAAGGTCAACATCGGTCCAGCCGGTGAATTTGTTGGCTGCGTTCCAGACGGATTGTCCGTGCCGAAGCAGGACCATCAGTGCCATTTGGATTCACTCCGCGGCGCGCCGGACTCTCGGCTCGTAGAAGTCAAGACCGAGGTCGCCAGCACTCTTACTGACTTTGAGCAGGAACTTCTCCCGCTCCCGCTTCTCTTCCAAGCCACCGCTGACATCCCAGTAGAGGTTAGCTGCAACTTCAATGGAATCCTTTGAGATGGCTGAGACAACGGCATACGAATCACCCGACTTTTGGGTCTTTGGATTATTTTCGATCATTCCTTCGATGCCGCGGCAGAACTTCTCGATGGCAGCCGAGTCGCTGTCGAGGTCGAGGTAGAAGGTCGGTAGGTATCTGCGCCAGCGGCGCTTCCCGAAGTTCTCAATCTCCTTGTTGACCAGTCGCGCGTTAGGGAGGGTCATTACGGTGTCAGAACTGGTACGAATCTGGGTTGTCCGAATACCGATTTCGAAGACCTCGCCTTCAGCAGAGCCCACTTTAATCCAGTCGCCCATTTTGAAAGGACGGTCTAGCAGAAGGGTGACTGCACCGAATATGTTGCCAATCGTGTCCTTCGCTGCAAAAGCGAGTGCGAGCCCACCGACACCTAGTCCCGCAACGATGGTTGCGAGGTTGAAGTCGAATGCCTGTGCGACTGCGAGAACACCGAAGATGAGGATGATGAAGCGCAGAATCGATTGCATGGCGGTGATGAGAGTCTTCTCAGTTCCATCGAGCGTGCCATCCTTGTCCCACCAGAGGACGGCCATCTCGACAAGTTCGACCAGCCGCATCAGACCGAGAATTGCGCCTATCAGGAAGGTTGCCTCACCAAATGAGGTCAGCCAGTATTCGTAGGTCGCCGGCAGAACCACCAGCGCCCCCTCGCGAGCGCTCTCGACTCCGAGTTGTTCGACCAACTTCCACCAGACAAGTCCGGCCGCTGACGCCCCGAAGGGGGACCGTGCACTGCTCTCGAAATCCTCAATGTTATCCATATTGGATGTCCAACGCTGCAACAACTTAGGCAACAGATACATCGCCAGTTGCCGCGCAACCATACCGAGGATGAAGATGCCGAGAAGCGCAACCCAAACCCCCGTTTGCACTCCCAAAACTAGGTTATCCCATCCGGGAATCAACAGAATGAACGCGTTCATCACTCGCTGCGAGAACGCCTCCCTTGAAAAGTCATCGAATCGCAAAGAACCGTTCACATTCCCCTTCCCGCGCTGGCGCACCCTTCAAGTGGGGGTGGAGGTTGGACACCTTCGGTGTCCGTGGTGCGCAGTGTAAAGGCGGTGATTCTCGCCCTGATTATGTTGAACTCCATGTTGCTCGTGGGCAGCCTTGGAACAGCACAGGAGGAGGAGCCAACTGGGGAGGAGCCCAGCGACCTTTGGTCTGAGGAATATGTCTACCAAATTTTACCTTGGGGAGGTAGCGACCGGATTCAGTTCAACGAATACCACGACTACTTCACCATGAAAGCGCGCATGCAGCAACTTGCACAGGCGAACTCTGACTTCATGGAATTCCACGAAGGGATGCCCGGCGGAACTAACGCTCGAGGGTTGGAAATGGATGCTGTCTCTTACGAGGGAACATTCTACCGTCACTCAAGTCCGTGGGTGAAAATCACCGGCGGCGAGCATGGAGTACAAGGTGGCGAGTGTAACGAGTTTGTTGGTGACTGCGGTAACTACGCCGAACGTCCAGATGTGATGTTGGTCGGAAATCACCATGCGAGGGAATGGATGTCGGTCGAAGTCGCAATGCTCTTCATCGAAACTGCTGCCTACTACTACGGCATGGTTGGAGAGGACAACGATGGCGATGGGCTCGTCGATGAGGACCCGTGGGGAGATGCTGATGGCGACGGAATACTCGACGACGACGGAGATTGTCTCCGCCTCAACGCCTCAAATCAAGATTACAATGGCGACGGTGTCGCCTGTGGACCGGGTGACCTCGGAGTCGACGAAGACTTCTCCGAGCAGTGGATTACTGACCTAATTGATACAAGAGAAATCTATGTTATTCCGATGCTCAATGTCGACGGCAACCGCTACGACCGCGAGGTATACTGCGGTGAGACCGCATGGGAAAACTGCCGAACTAGCGGCTGGAGAAAGAATCTGCGCGACAACACCTTCACTGGAGTGACACCAATCCCAGATATCGATGAAGAGGTTGATGAGGGGTGCGACGGAGTAGATCTGAATCGAAACTACCAGTTTGAGTGGGGGGCTCCGCTGGGTGCTACCGGGCCACTGTTCCCTGGATTCTGCTATGCTAGTGGTCCGAACAACGATGTCTACAATGGTCCTGTTGAGACGACCGACAACGATGGTGACGGCAAGATAAACGAAGACCATGTCGACGGCAAGGATGACGACGCAGACGGCCAACTCGATGAGGATTGGATGGGCGGCAACTCGGAGCCAGAGACCCTGTTCATCCAAGACCTCACAGAAATGAATGATGACGACGGCAACGGCGCATCTGACTTCAAGGCGACAATCACCTGGCACGCATTTTCAAATCTCGTACTCTATCCGTGGGGTCACTGCACCAACTGCGCCGCTACAGATGAGGCGGAACTCATCTACCACGGTGCAAGAATGGCTGTGATGACGAATTACGAGAACATGCAGTCATCAGACCTCTACCCGACAACTGGCGATTTCTGCGATTGGCACTACGGAGTTCACCGCTCCTTCTGCTACACAATCGAAATCGGCGGAAATCAAGATGGTTTCCACCCTCCTCCAGAGAACATCAAGCATCTCGCAGTGCTGAATCTTGGTATTCCTTGGTACACAGTTGAGTTCGCCGACAACCCGGTAGAGAGAGCCCGAATCGGAATCGAAAATGCTGAGCGCGCCCAGTGGGTTACCGCTCCGGAAAACATCACAATTCCCGATGTTGGCCCCGTCCCAATCGAGATGTGCGTGCACCCGGTCTTCCCGTGGTCCGAGAATGTCAATTCCTCCTTCGTACGCTGGCGAATGGTGAAGCCGAGCCGACTCCAGAGTGACTACGGTCCAAAGGAGTGGAAGGAGGAGCCGTGGCAGAATACCGGATTCCTACCGACTGAACAGGACTGTAACTTGAGCGACGGTGGCAACGGTTCGCTGATAGTCGCTTACTTGGCGGTGCCAGACGACACCAGTGGGCAGCTTCACTACAAGTCGACGCTCGGCACGATGTCTGGCACATTTCCATTTGAATATCCTGCTCAAGGCGCTTACTACACAACTTCGATTCCATACCGCGCTCCCTTCGGGAGCGCCATCTTAGCAATTCTACTATTCTTGGTAGTTTCCGGAGCGGTCTGGGGTGGACTTGCAATATGTCTCAAAATCATGGCTGCGAGCGGAAAAGATGAACCGGCGCTTGGCAAACAAGAAGCGCAAGGTTGAGGTGAAAATCGATGGAGAAGGGCGGAGACCAGTTCAGCGGCCGCATAGGGCTCATCTTTGCAGCGATTGGCGCGGCGATTGGAACTGGTAACATCTGGCGATTCCCCCGAATGGTCGGAGCCAACGGTGGAGGAACATTCCTCATTCCGTGGCTTTTCTTCCTCTTCATTTGGTCGATTCCTCTAGTGATTGCAGAGTTTGCTATCGGCAAGCGCTCAAGGACCGGGACAGTAGGGTCGTTTCGAATCTTTGTGGGGCGCAGGTTCGCATGGATGGGGCTCTGGACGGCGTGGATTTCCACGGCGATCGGTTTCTACTACGCCGTAGTCGCCGGCTGGTGCTTGAAATATTTCACACTAGGCGCGACAAACGGGCTCATGAATGTCGAATCAATCGATGTCTGGAACGCATTTCTACAGGACCCATATCAAGTAATTATGTTCCAATTCATCGTTATCGGAATCACAGTTTTGGCAATTTGGAAGGGGGCGAGGGCAATCGAGAAAGTGAATGTCTGGATGATGATTTCACTCTTCGTGATGCTGTTCACAACTCTCGCCCTTGCATTGGTAATGGATTGGGAGGATAGGTCGCTGGATGGAGCGATTTTCATGTTCAGTGTCGATTGGGACATTTTAGCAGAGCCTGAAACTTGGATTAATGGGCTTTCTCAGTCCGCTTGGTCCTGTTCAGCAGGCATGGGAATGGCAATCACATACGCTGTCTACATGCGTAAAGACGAGGATACGGTTCTGAACGCAGCAACGATGGGGTTGGCAAACAACAGCATCTCAATTATCGCCGGTCTCGCGGTCATTTCAGCAATTTTCGCAGTTGCGGACGACCCTCTCGCCGTGGTCACAGGAGGTAGTTCCGCCATCACATTCCTCGCCCTGCCCGAAGTCTTCGCACAGGCACCCGGTGGGGCCGGTGGCAGATGGCTGATGATGACGGCGTTTTTCTTAGGACTCTCATTTGCGGCGCTGACTTCAATGATTAGCACGGTCGAATTGTGTGTGCGCAATTTCGTCGACCACGGCTTCGAGCGCAACAAGGCGGTGGCATTCACCGCCACCGCAATTTTCCTGCTTGGAATTCCATCGGCTCTCATTGCAATCAAGATGGATGGTGAAGGAGTAGCGTTCCCCGAATTCTTGGAAGTCCAAGACCACATCTGGGGATACGGATTGATGTTCAGCGGGCTTTTCATCGCCTTCAGCATTTGGAAGTATGGCTACATCAAATGGAAGGGTAGAGTGGAGAAGGGTGAACTTGAGGGTGGAGTTGCCTCCTTTATCAAACATGGAATGTCGGGCTTCAGAGACGATTTTATCAACACTGGCGACAACGATTTGTGGGTCCCAAGAGCGTGGGATTTCATCATGTACTTCGCTTTCCCAATACTCTTCACCATTCTCATCTTCTCTTATTTCCAAGACCTGATTTCCTCGTTCGACCCGTGGTATGGTGCCTTCAACCCGCTCGACCCACACGGCGCTGGAATCATCATCATGTTCTGGGGTATTGTCGGTATTTCGTTCATTCTTCTCAATGACTACGTGCTGACACAAAGGCCGGTCTATCTTGGAGAAGGTCACTGGATAAAGGGGATTTTTGACAGGGAGAACTGGGAGTTACGCCCATCACCTCTGTTCCGAAATGTTCCCGAGGGGGCAGATGCTCCGGTGGATATGCTGCCGGGCGGTGATGACCCGCTTGTCGTCGAGGTCGGTGAAGTGCCACCCGGCTGGGAAGATATCTATGGCGATGTCATCGATGCTGAATTGTCCTAAGAGTGGTGTCTCTCGTTCGCACTTGGTGAGGTGTCTCTCGCAGAGGCGCAATGTCGCAGAGTTTCGCAGTTAGAATTGAACCGGTGGTATTGAAGCGCTTCCCGAACTTGAGCAGGTCGAGGTGAGAGATTGACTTGGCCATTGGACATGCGCGAGGTAGCGGTATTCGATGCCAATGCGGCAGCGCTTGGAGTCGATGTCTCAGAGTTGATGCAAGCTGCAGGAGAGGCGTTGGCAGTCGAAGCGGCAGCAATGGCCGGAGGGGGACAATTCCTCATCCTGTGTGGACCGGGAAATAACGGCGGTGACGGATTTGCAGCGGCGTTGGCTTTGGCCGATTACGACGTTGGAGTGCGTCTCGTCGTCAGCGGTAAATCGCAGAAGGGGGAGGCTGCTCAGTCGTTCCGAGAGCGCTTTGAAGCGGCTGATGGTTCAATCGAATATTGGACTTCGGAATCTGATTTTGGAACCCCATCTCTGGTGATTGATTGTCTGCTCGGTGCTGGTGGTGCGGGAAAACCACATGGCCGGGTCGCCAAGATTCTCGAGTGGGCGCGAAAGGGCAATCCCGAGTTGGTTCTCGCCTGCGATATTCCAACCGGTTTGGGCAGTGATGCAATCCTTCCAGCCGATGCGACGGTTACTTTCCACTCTGAGAAATCGGGCATGAAATACTCAGAAGTCGGCCGTCTCATCATCGCCCCACTTCCATTTCCTGAGGGTACTACAGATTGTGGCCCCGGTGATGCGCTTCGTTATCCACCACTCGACCCGGCAGCCCACAAAGGGCAACGGGGGCGCTTGTTGATTATCGGCGGTGGACCGTTTCACGGTGCACCGATTTTAGCCGGACGCGCAGCAGCAAGAGTCGGTTGCGACCTCGTTCACATTGCGATGCCACGCAACGCGACCGACAGAGCAAATTGGCCAGACCATCTCATTTCCGAGCGACTTTCAGACGAAGACCGTCTAGAGGAGCGAGGAGCATCAGAAATCATGCGTCTTCTGGAGGAGAAAAAGTTTGACGCGGTGGTTATCGGCCCGGGTCTGGGAAGGGAGAAAGAGACCGCTGAAGAGGTCGAAAACTTCCTTACATACTTTTCAGAAAGTGGAATTCCAACGGTCGTCGACGCCGACGCCATCTACTCACTTCCCCCAGGGAAATGGCCGAAAGGGTTGGTCGGAGTGGCCACACCTCACGCCCGTGAATTGAGAATGTGGTTGTGGGACGATTCACCAGCATCCGCTCTTCTCTCAACAGAGGAGGTTGACGAAACGACAGGCTCACCCAAAGGCGTTGATGCTGAAAGCAGAGTCATTGTTCGGACAGGCCCAATCGATGAGTTGCATGGCCTTGAGGGCCGTTTTTGTAGCGCCACAGGTGGTCACCCGCGGATGGCTACTGGAGGCACAGGCGATCTGCTCGCCGGCTCGATTGGAGGGCTGCTCGCGCAGGGAATGGCGCCGTGGCCCGCGGCTCGGCTCGCCTGCTATTTGATGCGGGCTGCAGGAGTCGAAACAGCAGCGGAATTTGGGCCCGGGCTGCTCGCTTCGGATGTTCCTCCTCACCTCGCCCGTGTGCTATCAGAAGCAACCATACCAGCGCGACACAGTTGAGTAGCGACGCTGCCCGAAGGAACGCTTGATTGAAGGCAGAATCGACAGTGGGTTGACCATGCTGATGTCAGAGGTGACCGCATGGGCAGTTCTGGCTGCTCTAGTCGCTCTCCCGCTCTGCTACTATTTTTGGAAGCGCTGGGACCGCCCATCGCGCGCTGCGAAGCGGGAGCAGGACCGCCGCCTCAAAGAGCGCGAAGTCCGCCAAATCTTCCTGAAGGAGGAGGCGAAAATGCGCGAGGCGGAGCGCGGTCAAGCACTCGTATCAATTGAAGAGCGAAAGAAAAGCGATGCGATGCCACCGAGTACTGAAACCTTGACGATGGCAATCTCAAGTCTCGATGGAGAACCAATTCCGGGTGCCAATTCGGGCTCATCATCTACCGCTCAAGGTGGAAGCGGAATTCCCGGTATCAGCAGCGAACTCGTTGCTGAAGCGCGTTCAGCAGCAGAAATCGCAGAGTTAGAATCGATTCCAGACTCAATCGAAGTACCGGACATCGAACCCGATGAGTCGGTACCCGACATTCTGGAAGATACCGGACCAATCGCACTCAAAGTTTCCATCGAACTCCCTGATGAAATAACGCGTCCTACCTCCGAAATACCTGCTGCCAAGGATGGAGGTCCAGAAGAGTCCAATACACAGAGCCAAACTGGGAAGTTTGAGCCTTCGGCATATTGTGACGAAGATATCGACTGGCCGGAGTGGGAGTGAAGAGGGTGGCGAAGGAGCGGCGCATTACCCGTGAAAACGCCAAGAACCTTGCATGGAAGACCGGTTCGGGAGCCAAGAAATTGGCCGTAAAGGGAGGTTCGGGTGCCAAGAGATTGGCGGTGAAGACAGGCTCTGGTGCGAAGCGAGTCGCCTCAAAGAGGGGCCGAAAAGTGAAGAAAAGGATGGATGACTACGACGAGCGGATGCTGGCGGTCGAGTGGACTTCCAAGAAGATGCTACATGATTATTTTCGGTTCAATGTGGTCGGGATATTCAATCAGTCATTCACTCTTGTATTGTATGCGTCATTCTACTGGGCTAACCTTTGGCCAGAGCATCGTGCGGTCACTGCTTGGGTCTTGGGCGTGTTCATCGGTCAGATAGAGGCACACTACATGCACTACCGATTCACCTTCAAGTCGGCGAGTAACTACTGGACCAGTTTCAAGCGCACCATGACTATCTACACAACCATTCTCATATTTTCAACAATTTCTGAGACCATCCTCGTTGAGGGGATGCAGATCTATCACTGGTATGCGTTCGGAATAAACGCGGTCCTGTTCGGCTACGTCAACTTCGCCTTTCTCAGGTGGCTTGCGTTCCCTCCTGAGCAGGACAAGTTTCTCCTCAACAAGATGGAAGAGGAATGAGGCCGCTAGTGCGCTGCTGTGCAGCGGGATTCAAGAGGCGCAGGCGCTCGGGCCGATTCATGTTCGAGCGAGCGCGTGGTACGCGCGACTTCGGTCCTGCGGAGATGGGTAGACGCGTCGCGTTCGAGCGATTGTGTGACTCTGCGGGCGCTCGGCGTGGATTTCAGCGGATTTCAACGCCGACCTTCGAGCGGCTCAATCTGTTCACCGCAAAGTCGGGAGCAGGAATAATTGACCAGCTGTACGCCTTCAAAGACAGGTCGGATAGAGACCTAACTCTTCGTCCAGAATTGACCGCCCCGGTAATGCGAATGGTCGCCGAGCAGGGCGGTCAAATGTCAAAACCTGCTCGCTGGTCATATTTCGGCTCCTGTTTCCGCTATGAAGAGAGCAAGGCAGGACGCTACCGGGAGTTTTGGCAGTACGGCTGCGAGGTCATCGGGGCTTCTGGAGCATTGACCGAGGCGGAGGTAGTCGCATTTGCCTGCGGAATTCTTGATTCAGCCGGACTTGAGGGCTATGAGGTGCGAGTCGGCAATGTCGGCATTCTCAACGAGATTCTGAGCGGATTGGGGTTGAGCGGTGATACGCTCGGCGATGCGATGCGACTTCTCGACAAAGGTGACTTCGATGGTCTTGGAAACCTTGGAGTCGGCGCTGACGCGGTGGCGAGTTTGGCTTCACTCGGTGCGCTTGAAGGTGGAGCGGAGACGATTGATTCCGCCCGAGAAATCCTTGATGGTTTGGGGGTTTCCAGCGATTCACTATGTGAGTTGGAGGACATGCTGAGTGCTCTTTCAGCACTTGGCGCAAATCCGCCTTCATTGGTGGTCGACCTGACGGTGGCGCGGGGGTTGGACTACTACACCGGGATGGTTTTCGAGGTGAATGTCGCTGAATTGGGCGGCGAGGGTCAGATTTGTGGGGGGGGTTCCTACCGACTCCTACATCTCTTCGGGCTTCCCGACCTCGACCCGTGCTGTGGTTTCGGACTCGGTTTCGACCGAGTCTTATTGGCGCTTGAGAAGCAGGCTGAGGCGGCCGGTCGCACAGAGGTTTTACCTGGCGAAAATTCTGGAGAGGGTACTCTCGCCGTTATTCCTTTCAAAGTCGAAATCGGCTCCGTTTTGCCGCTGGTCGCTCAGTTGCGAGAGGCAGGTGTCTCGGTGGCGTTGGAACTTCGTGAACGCAACATCGGGCGCTCAATGGCGTGGGCCAATGGAACTGGGGCATCCTTTGCACTGGTAGTTGGGCCTCGGGACTTGGAGTCCGGGGAGGTCAGCGTGAAACGACTTTCAGACGGAGAGCAGGTGAGTTGCGCTCTTGACGCCGCAGCGATTGCTGCAACGATTGCAACACTTGGTTAGTCGTCACGTCGGCTAGCCCAAGCGGCTGCTAAGCCGAGTGCACTTGCACCAGCCAATATTCCGAAGCCGGGTGTCTTCTCGTCGTCGTTGGCCGGGTCGTCATTACCGAGGATTTCCTCTGCGGCGCTC
>Ga0209501_10001668_pt1 | contig 24189 bp, 32 predicted proteins | sample ArcticOcean_MG_C_4_FD_187434 | JGI IMG/M metagenome (GOLD analysis project Ga0209501, IMG submission 187434) | Marine microbial communities from western Arctic Ocean - ArcticOcean_MG_CB4_134 (SPAdes) (version 2) | ecosystem: Environmental > Aquatic > Marine > Oceanic | place: Arctic Ocean...
TGGAATCTTCAAATCTGCAAGACCATCTCTTGGTAAATCGAATAACATGGTAGATAAACTTTGAGTCCATGCAACTGCCTCTTTTTGAACTGTTTTATAATATACCTCATTGAAGTTTATCATTATGTTACTTTTACACCAGAAGTTTCGATATATAAAGATTTACCTGACCATCCACCAGTTGCTCTAGTTCTACAAGTAATTGGAATATTTACATTTTTATCATGTACTTTAAAATCTAATTTAAATGATTGTTTTGTACCATCATAAGTAGTAACTATATTTGCCAAATTTTTTGAAGGTGTTTCTAAAATATTTTTCAATGCATCATCTGAAGAAACATCTGTGATAGTAGAACCTCTTACAGAACCAACCAATAATTTATACGGACATGGTGTGCCACCTGTTGAAAAAGTATAACCAGAAACCGTTTGTAAAAAATAAGATAAATTATCTGCATTTTCTAAATGTTTTGCAAACAATGTTATAAGATTATTTCTATATGGATAATAAAAATCAGCTCCAAAAAAATTCAATTCATCTAAATTAAAATCTCTACCTAAATCTCCAAATTCTGTTTTTAAATTAGATTCTGTATAATCAGCATTTTTTATTGCATCCCTATTTTGATTTAAAGTTCTAGTTGCATTTATATTGGTAGCAGATACTAATCCAGCGGCATGCTCCCAGCTATCATCCATTATAGATTGTATTGAACTAAGTTGATTAGTATCTCCTAATTGTTTATAAAATGCGTTTATATTTGTATTAAATTTTGGTGTTGTATCTTTTCCAGCAGAAATTTTATTTGAATATCCAATATAAGTGGTATCTGATAATTTTAAAATAATATCAGATGGATTTTTTTTACTTATACCTCCAACTTTGGTTTTAGGCACCCAATGATATGATGATATTGTTCTCCCCCCTAAATCTGTCTTTACTGCTTTTGCATTATTCCAACCAATTTGTACATCTCTAATTGCCGTACTATCCTTATCTATTAATCCTCGTAACTCTGTATATGAAATAGATGTAGATTCGGCTTTAACTATTCCAGTATCACCATTTTCTTTCTGGAGCTTGTGTCGTATCCATGCTTTTGCTTCCACCTCCGTTCCAGCCTTTTCAGTATTATTTTTTAAAAAATATAATGTCATAAGTTCATTGATGTCTGATGAAGCAGTAGCACTTTTTCTTGTTTTCATTCCAAAATGTCCAGTAGCTTCACTTTTTGCAACTCTAATATAATATTCGGTTTCAATATCATTTTTATCGCAAATACGAAAATAATAACCAGACCTTCTGTTTTGCAGTTTACCAGTTAATCCTGTTTTTGGTAGGCTTGTTTTTAGTATACTTTTAAACTTCCATGGCAGTTCTAATCCATCAAGTTTTTTAATTTTTAGTTGCTTTGTTACTTCACTTGTTATAGTTTTTGACATATCGTAAAAGGGGTTAAACACATTTCCCTGTCTGTAATTGGGGGAAACTGTTAATTCACGAATATATTCTTTAAAACCAAACATTTGTAGTGTAGATAGGGGGGGAATCGTAGACAAATAAGGTAGGTTGTTTCAAATTCCCATGTTAATATAGAGTGAGGGGCGCATCCAAGCCTGAAAGGTTCTGAGAATATTCTTCCAGTTCTTTTTCTAGGGGTTCACCCATTACTGCCTGAAGCCCCCTCTAAGAGTATTTATAAGACTAGAATTTCCAATCTTCTGTATTTACTTGAGATGTAGGAAGTTCTTGACCAGAATCTACTAAACCACTTTGTGCTTGTTGCTCAACATCATATAGTTTCATCTTTGGCCGGTCTATTCCAAGAATAAACTTTTTGTTTTTGGTGAGGTCATTGTATCTATTTTTGAGTTGTTTTACCAGTATTTGGTCAAGTTCTTCTAATTCTTCAGTTTGTATGAGTGCAAACATGAAATCGGCAGTTGATGGTAAACCAAAACTCTCACTTGTATCTTCTAATCCAAAGTCAGATGCGGTGAATCCACTTCTATTCACCTGAGTAGCTGAGACAATTGGCACGTTTTGTTCTACGGCAAATCCTCTCAATTCTTCTGCAATGGCTTTAATGTAGAAATAAGATCCTACATTTGCACCAGATTTAAATCTAGTAGAAGCACAAATGTTTAAATAGTCAATGAAAATAATTTTAGGTGTGAATTGTCTTTTAATTTTTAATTCTTTTATCAGCCCACGAAAATGTCCTGCATGAGCAGATGCTGTAGGGTATTCCTTGATTATGAGTTTTCCCTGAGTTTTCTTTCTAATGCTGTCTACTGAACTTTCAAAAAGGGTCTTAGGTAGGTCATGTAATTCATCAATGGTCAAGTCCATTAGATTTGCATCTATTCTTTCTGCAATTCTTTCCTCTGCCATCTCAAGTGTAATATAAAGAACATCATATCCATTTAAAAGAACATTGGCTGCATGGTGACACATGAATAGGGTCTTACCTACTCCTGTACCTGACATTACAATATTTAAGGTTTTGTTGGGAAGTCCACCATTTGTTATATCATTAAAGTATTTGAGGTCAAACGGTATCTTTTCTTCTTGCCTGTGATAAAACGCAAAGCGATCTGCGGCATTATCAATATAATCATGACCAATAGACATATCGAAACTGACAGAAAGAGCATCAGACAAAATGTCAGGAAGAGCATCAGTATTCCTATCTTTATCATTCCCCCCAATAATGCTAATTCCATCAAGGACTGCCAAGTGGAGAGCTCTGTCTTTACAGTATTGTTCTGTTGTGTCTGCCAACCATTTTTGGTCTGTTTCTTCATGTGATAATCCATTCACTAAATCGTGAGTTACTTTCCATGCCTCCTCATTTAAATCAGTCCGTTTATCAATCTGGATAATTATGGCTTCTTTTGTGGGTAGTTCACTATACTTATCTACAAACTTATCTATTTCATCAAAAACTATTTGATGCTCTTTACTTTCAAAATATTTAATCTTCAGAAAGGGTAATACTTTCCTTGTGTATTCCTCGTTGGTCATCAAGTGACCTAGAATCATTGTCTCTGTAGATGATTTCAAATTCATTATCTTCCTTTAAGCCTTTTTCCAAACATGAAACAAGAATATCCCCTGCAATTTGCTGGAATTCTTGTTCATTGGTTAAGTGATTATTATTTTTCCATTGAGCAGGCTTCAATGTGAAATGTAAATTCATTGCTCCTTCTTTTGTTTCTGCACCCATCATAACATCCTCGTAAATATAAACTAATCCTTTAAATTTACCTTCCTCAATACGAATAGCATTGAGCTTTGAATCATCGCCTTCACGAACTACCGATGAGTGTTTTACTGTATCTATTGGTGAATATTCAGACATAATGTTTATAGCTCCCTAAAATATATTTGTCATTTGATATTGGTGTATTTCCACGATGCAAGTATGTCCATGTTGCTGGGAATATTAGTATTGTACCACACTCAGGCGAAACTTGCAAGTCTAAAGTTGGAAACTCTGTTTCACCACCAAAGTCTACATTATTGAGGTAAACAAAGAATACCAGAAAACGCCTTGCAGATATATAATCCCCAACATCAACGTGATCCAAGAAATTACCTCTACCAGCTCTATACCGTTTAATTCGTATTTCTTCCCATGCAGATTTTTCAGGTAAGGCCTTTTTGTGTATTTTAACATCCTGTTTATATTTTTCTAAAATATCATCGAATCTTTTATAAACATCTAATTGCATTTTCAATGTTTGTTCCCGAAATGTGTTCAAATTTACTTCATCAAACTCACGATGTCCTTCCAGTTTGGTTTGTTCTAATTGATTATTTTCATCTAGAATTTCAAACCACTCTATAAGACCATCACATTCTTCTTTACTGAACATCTTCGGATATGTCTTTATCCACTTCTCCATATAGAAATTCCTTTTTTGCAGCTGCTTCTAATTTGTCCATAGTTTCTTCATCGAAATATTTTTCTGGTTCTGAATAAATGGACTTTCCATATAGCTGTTTGCCATCTATTTCATAACGATTACCAGACCTTTTAAACACTCCGTGTTTCTCACCAAACTCTAAGAGTCCATAATACCTATCGATGCCAGACTGATAACCTAGTTTGACATCAATCATTTTATTTTCGACTGTCAATCTGGATTTCTGAGTTTTACAATGAATGATATTTCCTATAACCTCAGTTCCTTCTTTGTCCTTCTTCTTGGACAAGTAAATGATTGAACTGGCTGCATACTTGAGTCCAGAACCACCGCCCATTTCCTTAGTCGGCATATATGCACCTATCACATCATAGGTGTGATTGGTTACGACTAAAGGAACATTTGCTCGACCTAACTTGAGGGTCAATACACGAAAACAAGCTTTAATAATCTGAGCTCTAGTCATATCCCTAGTCTCTGACCCTGCGGCAGTATCTTCCAGTTCTTTTGTGGTAGATAAATTTCCTAGAGAGTCCAAGACAATCATCATAGGTTTTTGCTCAGTCTCAAGATATGCATCTAATATCTTTATTGATTGTGTACGAAATTCCTGTATAGTAACTACTGGAAGTATTACCATTCTTTTTGAATCGATACCCCTAGACTCTATAAGTTCTTTAGGTATTGCTGACTCAGACTCAAAGTATAAAACTCCACCATCTGGATTTGTATCCAAGAATTGTTTGACCATTCCTAGTGCAAAGTAGGTTTTCCCTGTCGCACTTTCTCCAGCAAGAGCCGTGATTTTGTTAGAAGGTAATCCACCAGACAGACTACCAGAAAGTAGGCCATTAAATAGATAACTACCAGTATCGATGTAGCTATTAACATCACCAGCTGCCAACCCCTCTTCAACGATTGTTGCATATTCATTTCCTGACTCTTTAATAAATTGTTTTAAATCCATTATTTACCCCACCTATACTCAACTGGTTCTCCACCAATACCATATTCTTTATACATTTCTTCTATTTGCTCAGCAGAGAATTCTGATTTATGTACTGGTTTATATCTCTTTTTGTTTTTCTTTGTTGATGTTGTTGGTACACTAATATAAGAATGCTCTCTTGTACGTTGATCATCTTGTATTTTCTTCTGAAGAGCAAACTCTTCTGGATCCTGTTCTTTCCACTTTTTCTTTAGAGCATATTCCATCATCTGATAATCACCGCCTGTATGTCTACTCCAAGCTGCATATTCCATCCAATTAGAAAATCCTCTTTCTTGAGCAAACTCATCGGAAGTTTTACCTTTCATTTCTACTTGTTCTAAGCCATCTACCAATTCACCAACTATCTTATAGATGTTTTTTAAATCAATTTTATTTAAATCCATTCTATCTCCACATATTTCTTAGTTTCTTTGCCCCAATTTTTCATTACAGGTACATACAATACCTCATATAAAAACCGATTAAACTGTTTGTCAAAAATTCTAGATGTTTTCTTAGACCATTTTCTAGGAGTAACCTGTAGGCTAGATAGTACTTTCGCTTTTCTTTGTTTTTTGGATAGTTTCATTATTCCTCTCTATTTTCAGATTTGTCAACAGAAAACCCTTCAGGAAATCTGCCAGTTAATTTTTTGGTATTCTCTGCAAGGACTTCTTCTAAACTCCATCCTGACCAGATAAGAACTTGTTGGACATACCACATCACATCACCAAGCTCTAGTTTAATTTTCTCTCTCAGTTCGGGTGTAGGTTCTTTTCCTTGAAATAGTATTTTCTTTACAATATCTAATAGCTCTCCACCCTCAGAACAGATACCAATACTACCTGTAAGTAATCTTTGGGGCTCTGTCCATTTTGCATCACCATCCTGAAATCCTGCAAGTCTGTCCATAAAGAGATCACTATCAACTGTTACTTCTGATGTGACACTATTTACAAATTCTCTATGTGCTGTTACTTCTTTTGAATCCATGTTCTCCTTTAATTAAAAAAGTTTGTTATTGTAGCAATATTATTCGTTGCATCCTTAATGGCAAAATTATTTTCATAGGGTGTACACTCTCTAAGATTATCTGGATGATTATTAAAACGATCATCATCAATATGATCTAGTACATATCCATCTCTTGGGTATCTTCTATGATGAAGAGCAAAAACTAATGTATGTAATTGAATGCACCATAGACCAAAGTTGGGAATGGATAAAGTAACTATTTTATATTTTTGATTTTGTAATGAACCTTTAATATTTTTATATTTACCATTTGTACCAGCTTTCATTATTTGTCCTCTCCTACCTAAAATATTACCCATACCATCATGTTTATAACCAGCCGCTTCTATAATATCAGGAGTAGGCCTTAGTTTTCTTATAGGAGGAATTACTTTATATTCCACTAAAAGATCACTAATACTAATATAAGGATTAATTTCTAATAAGATTTTAGCCTTTTCAATAAATTCTAATTTTGCAATTTTTATATTCACATTAACCAAAGAAATCTAATAGATTGGTTTGAGTTCCGTATGAGTCATCGATGTACCAATCGATTGAGTTTGTAATAAACAGCAATGGATCAACAAACGACTTCTCAAATTGTTTTTCATAATCAACATACTTTTGCACATCCAATTCCGTAGGACACTCTGTAAGAAAAGTAAATACATTTGTCTGGAATGGATTGGGGTTTTTCAAATAAACAAACTTAATCTTTTCCCCTTCCATAATCTCAGGATACTTCTTATCTAATTTCTTATCCTTGAGTTGGTAGTTATAAAGTAGAGCTCCCTTAACGTGCATTGGACAACCCTTCTTGAAAATACCATTACTTGATGACCACTTCTTTAAGCCATTACATGATCTTGGAAATGCAATCATCTTAGGTTTAAGCCCTAACCATTCCTTACGAAAATCCTGTATGAATGTATTGAGTTCTTCCTCTGTTCCACTAATGATTAATTGTAAAGCATCTTTAATTTTATCTCTACATACTTGTGGAGTTGATGACTTGACTGCTTCGATACCCATCATCTTGAGTTTGGGCTCTGCATACTGAACACCTTCTGAGTTATGAACATTCAGAATGTATCGTTTCTTTGCAGTCCAGATACCCTTGTCTGCAATAACCTCACGACTCATTACCATCTTCTGCTCGTATGCATTTGTATAGTCTGCAAGTTCTTGATACTTCTGATTTATGAAAGGTTCTATCGTATCAGTACAAATTTTATCTAGAAACTTAACAGGGTTTTTTGGTTGTAATTTTTCTACCAGAGATTCAAATGTAAGATAAACAGAATCGGTATCGGAAGCAAGTACATAATCTACATCATCAGTTTTCATCAACTCATTTAAATACTTATTCAATGCAATCTCTATCCACCGAATGGAAAGCTGACCACTATAAGTTACAGCCTCTGCAATACGAATATCATAAAATCTAAAATACTGATTTCCGATTGCACCATATGCAGAGTTAAGTGCAATCTTGAGTGCCATCTGTTTGTTCTTGTAACGTGATATGAGATTTAAAAGTTGTGGATGTTTAGTATCCTCATATTCTTGTTCGGCTTTGAGCATCAACTTCTTAATTTCTTTACGTTCATTGTACATCTCTAACAACATCTCAGGAAGAAAACCATATTTGGTACAATCAAACAATGCACCATTTGGAGTTATTGTTTGTTTATTTTCTATGAGAAAAGAGGTATCAAACTCTTGTGATAACATCTTATCAACAGTAGGCACCGTCCTATGCATCCCCTTGATAGTCTCAGGGGAGATATTGTAGTTCATGATCAAATGTGGATACAATGAGTTCAAGTCAAAACTAACAACCCACTTATGAAGTCCTACTTGTGGTTCCTTAACATAAGCACCAGAAAACATATCACTTTTATCACTTCTAACGATTTGGGGAATCTGTATGTTTCTATCTCTTAAATAATTATAGATAATTACATCCCACATTCTTACTTGAGAAAACACATCTGTATAATTACATTTTGCACTATAGGCCATAGTCAAGATCAAATCAATCAATTTCATCTTATCTTCAAGTCTATCTACTATCTCCACATCTTGAATATTATAATCAATGAATGATTGAAAATCTTTGGTGTACCACTCACGAAATGTATCGTATGGGTTTGGGTCTTTACGTTCACCCAATTCAACAAATGCTATATGGTCTAATCGATAACTCTCTTGAGCTGAGTATGTAAACTTCTTATATAAGTCAAGATAGTCTAACTGTTCCAAACCAAATACATTATAACAAATATGTTCCTTACCTTGAATGTACACACTATCTTTAAATACCGTTTTCCAAACAGATAAACGCTTAACTTCTTTTTCACCTAACCGATATTTGATACGATGTACTATATAAGGCAAGTCATAAAATTTAGAGTTCCATCCTGTAATAACATCTGGCTTATGAGTTTCCCAAAATTTAAGGAATTTCTCTAACAATTCATCTTCAGAAACACATTTGACATAATGGACATCTTCTCTACTATTGGTATAATCTCCTACACCAAATACCACTATTTGTTTTGATTGATGATTCTTAATTGTAATGGAAAGTAGTTCCTCTATAGAATCTTCCACTTTAGGAAATCCATTCTCAGAGGCTACCTCAATATCAATAGTCACAACTAAAATATCATCCATCTTCCAGCTAATATCACTCCTCCAAGTATCAGAAATATACTGGAAATTATAGCGAGTCATGCCATAGATTAAATTTTGTTGTTCGGAATATTGGGAGGCGAATTCTTTTGATTGCTTGATGGATTCCTGTTTGACAGGAGCGAGACTCCTACCATCAAGAGTTTTGTATGGGGTTTCCTTTTGTACTGGTACAAAAAGAGTAGGTTGATATTTATTGCGGGCAGTTATTCGTTCTCCGTTTTGAACTCCACGAATAAGAATACTATTGCCGTAGCTAACTACATTTGTGTAATAATCCATAATATATCTATTATACTACAGCCAAACGAAAATGTCAAGTTTTATTTATCCGTTTAACTGTACGTTAGGAAGTATAATTCCAGAGCCAAATTTCTGATTCCATGCATCTCTGGCTGCATCTACAGGATCGGTTATACAAATAACCCAATCCATTTTAACTGTTACGTTGTCATTTTTTGAGAAGGGGGGCCAAGGCGCAAATCCTATACCTTGTTCGGTAGGCATTAATTGGCAAGGATTAGATATAATAACATCATTACTAATAACTGTTACATCACCTATAATTTCCTCGCCAGATTTTAACTTAACCAAGCGAATATCACTCATCTTTCTTTTTACCTATATTATATTTTTGTTCAAGTATCCAATCACTCTTTTCTGAAAATGATAAAACTTTAATTTGACTCAATGGAGCTTTAGGTTCTGCTTCACTTACTAAACCAACTAAACCCCAATCACCTAGTAAACCAGCGATAGTATTCCTTCGCTCTATATCATTTTCTGTAAGGCTTGATTTCTTTCCATCTAATACAAAAAGTTCTTTAAAATGGACAATGTAATATTTGCCTTTCTTATGAAGTAGATGACAAGACTGCCACAACTTCTTTTCTCTGCGAGATGCTACACCAATTCGTGATAGAGTCTCCCTAACCTTCAAGAAATCATCAGGCTCCTTCAGGGTCACTTCTAACATATCAGATGATGTCCAATTTAAATCTTCAGTCATTTTCCACCTTTATCTAATTTCGTTTTCATATAGGATATATCCTCATCCGTGAGAACATTCAGAACTTCTTTTGCTCTCTGATCACTATATCCAAAATATTCTTTAATAGTTTCTAAATTATTAATTTTAGAAGTTTTAAGCCAAGGAGCAAATCTTTTCCTTGATCTAATACTATTTAGGAGAAATTGAAACTGGAGTTTGTTATCTAACCCATTGTAAATATTCATTTCATTTACTAATAGGATAGTGTCTGTAAAGGGGTAAATACAACGATTTATTATATATGGGGAATATTTCTTCTCCCACATCTCATCATCTGAGTCCATCAATTGTTCTTTAGATTGATTGATGGCCTTCAGATATTCTTTCAATTCATACATTATATAGTGTGTAAGTAAGGGTTAATTCTTCATCTTTTTCTATGTCCCTACTGGTAACTAGAGAATAATAAGTAATTACTGACTCTTCTGGTGATTCAATTTTATGACAATTAGGCTCTTCGCTATGATTGATAAATCCACCTACTGGTGTACGAATATGATCTCCTTTAAAGCCTGGAGCAAACACATGAGAAATACCTAAATGGATTCCTTTTTTAATAGGTGTTTTCGCAAATAGCCCCACTCCATGAATTGGGGAATTTTTAATTTCTACTGAATCTGGTAATGGTTTGTACATATTACTATTTATCACTTCCAACAATACGTTGGAAATTCTGTCATAGAATCATAAATGTTTGGATGATCCAATAAAGCTCTACGATATTGAGTCCAAGGCAATCCCCTGCCCCACTTTGTTTCCCATTTCATAATATCGGCTTTGGTTATTTTTTTCTTACGTTTAATAAAATCAATTATCCCTTGTAAGGCTGGTGTATCTCCTACAGTCCGAACACTAGACAATAAAGAATCCATATAATCACTCATTTCAATCATCTTACCTTTATATATTAAATTAGTTTTGAGATGTTCAATCCCCCTAGTAGATTGAGTATTTCTAAAATCTACATCATCTAGATACTGATTAAAAGCATCTATAGTCTCAACATCAGTAGAAACAAAATGGCCTTCATTCCAAAGTTCTCTGTAATACTCACCATCATACATTATATATGGTACACCATTTCTCATACCATCAGTTGTAGCTACACTCCATCCACCATATTTTTGTTTGGGTGAATATCCCACACAGCAAGTTTTTAATATTTGATTGTACTGCTCATCTTCAACTTTTGTTGTAAAAACATATTTTCTATTTGGTTTTTCTAATAATGGAATCCATACTTGAAAATCTTTTCTTTTTTCATATAACTTATCCATTAGTGATATAAAATGATTAAAATGTTTATAGGTATCTGGTCTGTGATTGAAAACTATAATTTTCTTGTAGCCCATTGGTGTATTAATAATATCAGCTTCATTAACACCTAAAAGTTGAGGAACTAATATTTCATCTAATTTTTTAATTTGTGTATCATTAAAATATCTTTTAGCTTGTTTCAAGACCATATTTTTTTGCTGTTGAGTATTTAAATAACATCTATCAAACTCTAAAAGATTCCATATATTTTGAAGAAAAGTATCCTTTGGGCCAGATACAACTTCATCAAGATCAAACCAATGACAATAACCAAAAAATGGTGGTCTATGGTGTGTAATATTATACATGACATTTTTTAAAGCATGAGTATGTTCTGGTAAATGACTCATAACTAAATCAAAATCATACTTGTGGTCTATTAATTTTTGTATGTCAGGAACATTAAAATGTGACCTCATTGCTTGTGGATATGTTGGTATATCCATTGTTAGTTGAGTAACATTTGAAAATTCAAATAATGAAATAGGTTTTGGAACTATACAGTAAAACCATAAATCTTTACGAATTTCATTTAATAATTTTATTTGATTGCTAGCTACTTTAATATAACTATCTTTATTCAAATCTTTTTGAAAGGTGATGTTAGGGTACATCAGTACTCTAACAGTTTTGGATAGTTTCGCTTTTTCAAATAAATTCATCTTATTATGTCAATTTTGTCAATAGATTCAGGAGTCCAGTATTCTAATACTTGCCTGTCCCTACCTTCTGTTTTTATTTTTTCATATCTTTTAGTGGCTTTCTTTTTCCACCACTTGGTAATGTTTTCCAAACTGTATTTTTCAAAACTTTCAGATTTTACAAGTGTATCTGTTTTTCCTGTAAGTACATCTTTTGAATTTGCATATCCATAATCACTCATGTAAAATCTTTTCTGAGTAGTAACACCTGTAGCAGTTTTTATACACTCACAAAATTCATTATACTTGGTAGTGTCATGTTCCTTTAAAGATGCCTTGACCATACCTATCATCTTGGTTTGGGTTTTCAATTTTCTACTGGAAGCAGTTTTCTTCACTAACGGCCCGTCATTTTTTTCTTCAAACCATTTTCTTAGTTCTGGATATATGTCCTCACCCATTGTCAAGAGAAAACTACTCATTGTATCACCTTTATATTTTAAGTACGGCCGCATACCATCATACATTGAAGCACCCTTAATATTACCATATAGTGAGGTAGTTTCAAACAAACAAAATTCTGTATCGTATTTTTTATCAAGCATTCCACGCAATTCATGTGAACAACAAATAGCAGCCATCAGTTTTCCTCCAAGATAGTTAAATCCAAAAGGTTGTGTGGGTACTATAATAAATCCCATAATTACTCTTTTGTTCCAAGTTGGTAAATCTGGAACTGAACCTAACCAATCATTTCTAGGTTTTGAGTTTATTAATGGAGATCCGAATTTAATAAATCCAACATCTTTTCCAGTATTGGTTTCTTGAATAACTACTTTAAGTGTCTTGCCTGGAGCATTGTCTGGTGAAAAAGATGCTATAATTTCTAAATGGTCATCGAAATATGAATTAGGTTTCTCACAAATTTTAAAATTCATATCCTCTGGGCTCATAGTATAATCATCAAATAAATCTACTTCTGGCCCCCCAAACAAAGATGTGGGAATATTTTTAAGTCTCTCTAGTTTTCTATACCTAAAATAATCATCAATCCGATTAAATTTACTGAAATATGCAGTTATCTTATCAGCTGCATAAATTCCATCTTCCCTACTTAAATTTGGCATTGGTCATTATCTCCACTAAACAAGCCATTAAATTAATCTCTTGATCTGCAACAAATGCAGATTTGTACTGATACTCTGCAATATGCAGAATTATTTGAGGAATTGTATTAGGGTCTGCTGATGTATATAAGTGGTCATATATCTTACGAAAGATTTTCTGAGGGTCATTATCTATGTTATCTACAACCCATGTACGAACACCCTTGAAGTTTTTAGACTTCAAGCATTCAATCAACTCCTTCATATTTGCATCACTTATATTTAGCAAAATGCCAGAGTCGATATTTCCAGAAACAGAATATCGTTGCAGCTCATTCAACACCCTACGGAAATCTGGTAGGTGTTTCATAATAAGTTCTGCAACTACATTACCATCATATTCTATATTATTATCTGTTAGAATAGTTATACACCTATTCATAAACTCAGCTGCAAGTTTTTGTTTATCTGTATCTGTAATACGATAATCAATAACTGCACACCTAGAATGAATGGGCTCTATGATTCTATTTTTGAAATTACAAGTGAAGATGAATGAGCAATTACTGGAGAACTTCTCCATGAAACCTCTCATTGCTGGTTGGACAGAATCGGGAGTCATGTAGTCCGCTTCATCCATGATGACAACTTTCCTACCTCCTGACATAGAAACAGAACTACAGTATTGTGTAAGTTTATTACGAAGTGTTTCAATTAATCGACCTTCATCAGATCCATTAACAATAATATAGTCGCAGTTGAGGGCCTTACACAATACCATAGCCGCAGAAGTTTTGCCGACTCCGGCACTCCCACTCAAGATAAGATTGGGTATCTTATCCTGACTGATTATTTCTCTAAATGTACCCTTAATATTTTCTGGTAAAACTAAATCATCAATGGTGGAAGGTCTGTATTGTTCAACCCACAAAATATCTTTATTCAATTTATCCTCCAAAGGAAGAAGTTGACTCCGTAGCTACCCACATTTCATACTTTTGTCCTTGCAACAACCAATGTGAAATTCCTTTTGAGGAAATCTCAACATCATAGTTGCCTGGAATCATTTTCATATTTTCAGTCTTGAAAACAAACCGAAATTTATCATCAGTTTTTTCATCCAAGACTACTTTGAAAGTATCTGTAGAATCATTATTCACATCTAGAGCTTTAATGTTAATAATTCCAGCATCACCTTCGATAGCAATCTCAGGAGTTCCAAGAACATTAGAAGCCTTCATTATCTGAGATAGTGCATCTTGAGACAATGTAAATTTAACTTCTGGTTCTGGAAATGTGATATTATTTTCAGGGGGAGTGACAATCATTGATGGGTCACAATAGACATAATCTACTGAATGTCTAGTTGTTCCTATATTCGCTGACTTCCCATTGAATCGAAATTCAGGGTCATCAAATAGTGATACTGCACCTAAGAATCGGTTCAGTTCGTAAATGGCAAAGTCTTGAGGAAAAGAATCTTCAAGTTCTGCCTGTGCTAAAATATTCTTTTGAACTGATACAGTCCTGAGAATATTTCCTTCTTTAATCTCAATCGACATATTAATATCGCTGAAATTCTTTAACATAGATAATGTATGTTTACTTAGTTTCATTTTCGCCTTTATGTATAGATAAAGCAATTATTGCATAGTGGATGACTTTGAATAAGTCCTTCCTATTGAATCCATCCTTCTTACCATATCGTTGAGCATACTTGAGAATGTTGCCGATGGTAAATCCTAAGCCATGACCATTGTCAACTATAAATTCGGTAGATTGGATTTTACCAGTTGCGTAGTGTTGCTGATAAGTTGAGTCAACATACTTCTGGATTTCTTTTAGGATTTCATTTTCTTTAAATTTGTAATCAATCATATAGTATATTATAACATAGTAATATTCAAAAGTCAAGTTTTTTCAGAAAAATTATCCAAACCATTTCTTCATTAAATCTCTTTCATCGATTGTCTGTCCCGCTAATTCTTTTAGTGGACAAAGTGTATCTCCCATTATAATATTACCACCACCCAAACGATTCTTGCATAAATCTACATTATCTCTCATTATATCTACACCATAAAGTGTATTTAATGCAGTAGTTAAATCAGTTCCATTTTCCAATTTCTTTATTAAAACTTCTCCCAAAAATTGACCATCTCCACAAGCAGGATCAATAAAAGTTTTCGTGGGATCAGAAAATAATTCTACAGGGAGAGAATCTAGCATTTTTTGTACCAATTCAGTTGGTGTAAAATGCTCAGCAGTTGCTTGTATTCTTTGTTCATCCCTTTCTATTTGGCTCATATAAGAATGATTTCGGATTCTATTTTTAATTTGTTCTAACATAATCCCTTTCTTCGGTTTTTAATCCAAAATAATCATACATCTCTTCATCTGACAATTTTTTATCTAAAGGAATCGTAGGTAAAGCAACAAATACTTTTTCATTTCCGAAACCAGACCATTTTGCCGTTTTAAAAATATACTTAAATAATTTAAGATTAAGATTATGTGCTAAATTTTCCCCCCCATCCTCAGTATCAACATTTATATAATATCCCATATCAGTTGTGCCTAGCTTTCCTGCATCATAGAATGGTTTTGTATAACCACTCCTAGACCACATAACTTTTTTATTATCAGCAAAAGATTGTCTTTCAGTAGAATACCATATTTGTTTATTAGTATGTAATAATGGGTGAATATGATTATCATTTTTGGTCTTACTCAAACTAGAATTGAGATTCTTTTCACGACTCTTCTTTCCATCTTCCAATTTTATTATACTCCATAACAAAATATTATGACACGTTACATAATCCCATTCTACCTTTAATTTATTTTTGGTATTAAAAATTACTTTCTGGTGAATGGAATAAGATTCTTCACAAAAATCATTTGGTAGATAAAAAACATCATCATCTAACTTTATGTCAAACTCTCCATTCACAGTATAGATTTTTGACATAGATCCATCATTGGGCGTATTCCAAATATTATAATTTGCAAAAGAAGAACCAACTTCTGGAAAATATTTTTCTGTATCCAGATGTAACTCAGTAACTTTTTTATCCTTAAATAATTGTAAAATTTTACTACTAGGGCTCTGAAAACTACTAGGAGAAACCTGACACAATACACCATCTTCTTTGAGTAAAGAATCAAAGCTTAATCGTGTAAAGTCAATCCATAATTTATGTTGAGTTTTACCCCGATCTGTAGTATCTTGGAATGGTGGATTTGTAACAACGACATCAAACTTCATACAAACATACCAGCCTTTTTAAAATCTACATATGTGTTTACAGAAGTGGCAATCTCTCTGGATTTTTTAGGTCTACGTTCTCCCCACCCCAACTCAATTCCTTCTTTTTTATGAAATCGTTTTCCCTCATAAACATCTTTTGCAGTATCTCCTTTATACCAACAACCATTACTGTTAAGAGTAAATGGAATATCAATTTCTAAAATAATTTCATCACCAAATTTAAACTCAAATCTGATATTTTTTGCATGGCGGAAATAATTTAACTCACAAGTAGGAATCTTTTCCAACATTCTCTTAAATCTTTTATTGACCAGACTGTTGAGATAATTTTTTCCATCAAAGGCAAGAAGTTCTTCTGCACCATCAATTCCGGCCATTTTCATAACACGATTACGAACAAGATTCTTAGAAACATAATTTTTTAAGAAGTCAAGAACCATATCCGCCCCTTCATGACCTATATCATGACAAGAAATTTCCCACATAGTTTTATCAAAAAACTTTCGGTCAGGGGAATTTGCAAAATCTTCTTTCATGTCAACATTAAGTTTATCTAGTTTGTGAAGAATTTTCACAATATCCATTCCATAATTTCTCTCAACTATTAAGTCTCTATCTTTTCCTTTACCATTAAACCTCAAACCATCAATAGGATTTCTAAACATTCCAACTCCATCAGACTTAAAGAGAATATTCATAACAAAAGAATTATAAGTTCCACTACAAACTTGAGGTCTTTTCACTCCACCTTTGTAATTTTTCAGAGAGAAAGAAATGGTTTCTTCACCATTCACAACAATAGCAAAATCTCCCTTCATGTTCATATCACGATATTCTTTCTCAACATCAAAAACATTAAAGGTAGAGTTTGGAAAAGTGTCAATCAACTCAGACACAAATCTTGGGGCCTGTTTTACACAATTTTTGTAATATGTTTTTTTGGATAGTCCCTCAATATCTTTGAGTTTTGGTTGTTCACTCAAATGATTTAATAAATCTTGTTTCCTAGACTCTGCAATCCCTTCAGTTGCAACATTTTTTCTCTCAAGTTCCTCTGCAACAAGAAAAACCCATGCTACTTCACAAGCATCAGCTTCTAGGTGGGCAACTGTATTTGTCATAATCAATTCTTATTTATGTTAAAAATGGAAAGAATTAATTCCTTTCCTCACTTGTTTACCTATATTGTCTCATATCTAGAAACAAAAGTCAAGGTTTTTCTTTCACTATAATATCAATGAAATAAGGGTAAATACACATAGGTAAAAATTACCTAGTGTAATTCAAAAATCATACCAAACTTACCAAATTTTATAAACTTTTTTTGTTCCCTCATAAACGGAACAGGTAGCATAAGGGTCAACTGCATCAAAACCAACTTTAGCACAACTTCTATTCAGACTAGAAGAAGCAACAACTTCTTCCATCGCAGCCCAAGCAGTTGGAATCTCATTCCATTTGGAATCATCATTACGAACTGACCTTAGTGATTTTACAACCTCAGCCATTTCTTTTACATCAAGAGTCATTCCGACTCTATGAGTTCCACTTTTTAAAAATAATGTATTCATTATCAATCTCATTTGGGTTTATAAAATGAATAAGAAACCTTTTCTTACTCTTTCACTAGCTATTATACAGAAAACCCATAACAATGTCAAGTCTTTTATTGCTTTTATTTCACTTTTTTTATGAATGGAGCGAGTATTCAGAATCGAACTGAAGTCTTTAGGTTGGAAACCTAAGATAATGCCACTATACCATACTCGCATGAATTATTATTGTTCACTTTTTATATACGAGCCATTTGCACTATCCCAAAACAAAACTGGTGAACTTTTAGCAGTTTTAGCTCCTTGTATTTCTAAAGTCTTTGGACTAGTTTTTTTTGTGTATAATTCGTTGAGGGTTTCTTCTTTGATTTGTTCTCTGGATTTCATAATATAACTTCACATAATATGTTTATAATATAAAGGGAGGCAAACGCCCCCCTTCGATGGATTACTAAGAGACAATCTTAATTGTTCTTTTCTTCTTACCTTCCGGCACAACTTTTTCCATTGCAATAATCAGCATGCCATTTTTCATGGATGCATCGACCACAATGACATCATCGGCCAGTTGGAATTTCTTAGTAAATTTGCGAACAGCAATTCCCCTGTGAACATACTCAGGTTCTTTACTATCCTTAAAGGGTTCAGTTTCTTTAGATGTAACTGTCAGAACATTGTCTGCATAATCTATTTCTAGATCTTCCTGAGAAAATCCAGCGACCGCCATTTCAATGTCATAGTTAAGTTCATCACGTTTTATAATATTGTATGGGGGGAAATTTTGAGTTCCTTGAAAGGAATCTGTGAAAAATTCAGATGTGACTCTATCCAACATAGAATCAAAGCCAACTCCAAATTTTGTGATCCTAAACGGATCGAAAGTTGATACTTGCGTAACCATAATTATCTCCTTATTTAGCAAGATTAATTAAATCGCACTTCCTTACGGCAAGTGCTGTAGTAGAAGTCAGCGAACCATTCCCCTGACTCCTATACTATTATTTATAACAATTAATAAGGCATTTCAGAATTTTCTTCCTCTTCCTCAGTAGTTTCAGTATCTTCGTTAAGGTCAACCCCTGCATCAACTTTTGAGTAAAGGTCAACAAATGAAACTTTAGTATCTTCATCAAAACGGTTAGTACACATCTCGATGGCTTTCAGTTTGTCTTTGAAGATTGTGTATGCCTTAACAATGTGGTCAAGACGGCGAGTTGAAATCAGTTCATCAACTGCACCTTCAAAGTATGTCTTACGAATAACCTCAGCCCAAGTAACTAACTTGTCAGCAAAATCCTCATCAACAGTTCCGTATTTCTCCATTGAACCAAGAACAATTTTCTTCTCAACCGAAAGAGCAGGATAAGGTTGTTCCATTGTGATAGGAAATCTTTCAAGGAAAGCCTCATTCAGTATGTTAGTACCGATGAACTTTCCATCATCACTTCCACGACCCTTAGTGTTCGCAGTTGCAATAACTGTGAAACCTTTAGCTGGTTTGATGTAACGATTAATTTTCTTAACATAAATTCCGTTACCTTCCAGAACTGGTTGTAGACACATAATTTTGTTTGATGCAAGGTCAACTTCATCTAACAGAAGAACTGCACCACGTTCCATTGCGATTGCAACCGGCCCCAAGTTAAACTTGGTTTCTCCATCCACCAAACGAAAACCACCAATAAGATCATCTTCATCAGTTTCAATGGTTACGTTTACCCTTACACATTCTCGACCAAGTTCGGCACACGCCTCCTGAACATTCAAAGTCTTACCATTACCAGAAAGACCAGTAAGGAAAATCGGATAAAACATCTTAGAACGAATTATCGATTTAATCTCTTTGAAATATCCCCATGACACAAAACCTATAAACTTATCAGGCACCATATTATCAATGTCTGTTGTCATCATTAGGTTGGTTGCCGAATCTGGAACTGAAGGTTTTGCAGCCGCAGCTTCAGCAGCAACAATTTCTAATGGAACACTTGGTGTTCTAGTTTTAATTTCAGTTTCAGTTGGTAGTTTATATTGCCCTCGAGCAATTTTATACGGATGTTCTGGATGAGTAAACCACCAACTCACAGAACCTAATCCAAAATCTTTTACAACTGTTTTAATTTGTTTTGAATCTAAAACAGCACCTTCTCCATAAACGCTGGCGGCTGCATCAACAAATTTCTGTTTTTTCGGACTTAAACTCATAATATATTCTCCATTTGGAGTTATCAAAATGAAAGGAAACGATTTCCTTTCTTTATTCTCTACTTATAGCTTATCAAAATGGTCACAAAATGTCAAGTTAAAAATGAAGTTTTATGCGATTTGTTCAACAAACTTATTAAGAAGAACACGATTTACTGTTTTTCCTCTCATATAAGATGCAAACCCTTTCGCCATTTTGCCTCTGGTCATATCACCATTGACATTAAGTTCTTCATTTTCTATGGCCAAATTCTGACCTCCTGGCACAAAGTAGTATTCATCATATCCCATCGATTCACAAACCAGAACTTTTTCTTTTCTCAAAACTTTCCTGAGAGCATTTATCTCTTGGTTTGGAAACAAATATTGCAAATCACGTTTTCCAACCCTATTATTTCCAGAAGTTTGAGCAAGAAAAAATCCAATCACATTACACTTTGTTCTATCTTTCAACATAGTCAATAATGTAGCGGTAGTAACCTGACCAGACCCCCTAAAATCACTTCTTGCATATGACTTTTTAGTAATAGGATCATGATAAACTGTTTTAACATTTCCTTTAGGATAACTTCTATGTTTGTCATAATTTCCTGCAGCTTCTTCACTATAATCAATTCTACTGTTACCATTATCATTAGAAGCACCATCAGTAATAAACACTACATTCAAATTTTGAATTCCATTTTTATTTCTGTACTTAGGAATAAAATTCATTGCATTTATAATAGCACCATTCAATGGTGTTCCGCCCAAATCCCATCCTTCTGGAACAGGCAAAGCCCCTCTGAATCTAGCATTATCATAATGTTCTTCTGGAAGCAATTCTGTTATAACATTTCTACTCACTTCTCCATATCTGTGACTGTAAGAATATCGATCAGATATTGAAAAAGTTACCATAGTCAAGTAATGAACCATTTTTTTCAAATCACTTTTTGACATTCTATCTGAAAAAAGATTCATCAACAAATGGTTTCCTAACATCATATCGTTATGCTTAAACTTCCAAGTTGGTGAACATTCAGGATTTTCAATATTGCTTCTTCTTCCATCTAATTTAAATTTGTCTCCAAAAGCACCCCATCCATTATCAGTAAACGCATAAACTTCAAACTTGATTCCAGCCCTATTACAGAACCAGACAATTTGAAGCAACTGTTTAAAACAGTTGTGATGTTGAATTGACATTGATGCAGACCAATCAAGAAATATTACCAATCCATGATTCTTATCTCCAGGCGTGATACTGATTCTCTTGAATACATCTTCATTATATTTGTAAGAGTGCATTTTCAACATATCCAGAACACCAGTTCTTGCAGTAGATGTTCTCTGGTATGAATCAGCAGACTTTTTCATTTCAAATTCTTTCAAGAGATAATTGACAGTTCTCATAGAATCTTTTTCCAACTTGGTTGCATACTGATAACCAGCATCAATCCAAGCACGATCATAACTAGTAAGTTCTTCATCTCGCCGATTAGTATATTTCTTCAATCCACCATCTACATACCAATCACTAAGAGATTTCATACACTCTTTATAATCCACAATAGAATTTAAATCAGCCTCAGGAACATTTGCATACCAGTAATCTCTTCCAGAATCATCGTTCAAATCTTCTTTTCTTTGTTCCCACTCCAGAACTGTTTCAGCCTGAATATCGTTTGTGAGATTTCCAAGACCACCAGTTTTACCACTAGTAGCTTCTTCTTTAGAATTTTCACCTTCTGAATCAGAGTTTCCAGAACCTTCTTTTGACTTTCCATCTTCACATTCATCAGCTGATTTTTCACCATCTCCACCAGAACCAGACTCTTCATTTTCTTCAGAATTTTCCTCCGAATTTTCATCTCCTTCAGACTCTTCAGACTTTGATTCCCATGTTTCAAATTCTTGTTCTTCACCATCTTCAGACTCTTCCCATTCCTGACCCATATGACTATGATCATCGGCCATATCTTCAAAATCTTCTTGGTGTTCCTTACAGTACTCATACATTGCCCTTGCAGCATCAACTGCATGAGTAAATGTTACTGCATCTTTACACATATCATAAATTACAGTTTCTTCATCATTAAAAGTAATTCCTGTAATAGAACCAATCTTTGAATGTAGATTAATTTTATCTGCAAGATTCATTTTTTCATAGTCCTTATTAGCTGTACCAAAAAAATCATCCCTGTACAGTTTTGCATATCCTCTCAAAAAGGATTTCAAACCGCCAGGGTACTTAGCTTTAATCTTTCGTTCAATCCGAACATCTTCAGTAATATTGACAAATGACTTAGGGAGATCATCATCATTATTCTTTTTGATAATCGCCATCCATTCATCATTATCAGTCCAAAGTGCATGACCAACTTCGTGCAATGTCATCAAATCGTAAATGTCTCCATTCATTTCTTTCAGAATCGGCAAACCAAGTTCACGATTCTTTGTATCGAAATATGCAGTAGGCATTTTCTTATGTACGACATGAATGTTCTCAGTAGCCAACATCTTTGCTAACAGAGATTTTGCATCTTTGTTTACAATATTCATTTCAAGTTTTTTAGGGATTGTTTTTGGGGATTGAATGAGAACTTTTCTCATTCTCTACTTATAGCTTATCAAAATGGTCACAAAATGTCAAGTTAAATCGTATCTTTTTTTAAAAAAGATTTCCGTACTCCTCTTCAAGCTCAGTATCAAACTCTTCAGAGTTCATATTTTTTACCCATTCAATGTCTAGATTTTCTTCAAGAGATTTCATTCGTTCTTTTTCTACGAGTTCTAAAGACTCCATATCTTCAGCAGACTCTAGAGTTTTTACTTTCCGTAAATATTCTTTATGTGTCATATTATCCTATTCCTGTCCAGCGAGCATTATCAAATCCTGTTCCATCAAGCACGTTTCCTCTTGCAAAGTTTCTTGCAGGAGCAGCCCATCCGGCAGCCTTTAACATATCACCTTCACGAAATTTCTTATCTCCAGACTTTGCAATAAAACCAGCAACAGACCTTTGAGTTCCAGAACCACTCGTACTGATAATTTTCCAGTAACGACTTCCTTCAGTAACTTCAAGACCATTACAATAATTTTCTTCCATTTTATTTTTGACATCTGAATAGTGTGCGTATGAATCATGTTTAGCACACCTATCAGACCAACGCCTGTAATCTTCTCTCATAGCCTCTAGGACTTTTTCAATTTCTTCTCTCATAATTTATACCATATCTATATGTTCACTTATCACCATTCGACCACCAGTACTCCAATGTCTGATGTGGCCCGCAATATCATCATCATAGGAAAGATCCATTTCTGCCCATCCCCATTCTCCAAATTCAAAATAAAAACATCTTAATCTACACATAATATATCCTTTTTTTGGGTTAATGAGCAAGAAACCTTTTCTTACTCTTTCACTAGCTATTATACAGAAAACCTATATCAATGTCAAGTCTTTTCTTCAAAAAATGATTATCTAATATCCTCACACACAGAGCAAGGTAAATGAATTCACCGCCACTAAACTACACCGTTGCAGGCACCAGAACATTTCCAAAAGGAAACCATTTGCAAAAACAACTATTAGATAATCTCTCATATTTATTAAGAAACCTTTTCTTACTCTTTCACTAGCTATTATACAGAAAACCTATATCAATGTCAAGTTAATTCGCCATTTTCTCGCATTTTTTTCATTTTTCTTTGAGCTCTCTTCACTTTTCTCTTAGCCATGTCTAAAGAAACCTTCCCAGCACGACTCTGGAAGTCAATACCTTCCATGTGGTCATATTCATGTTGAAATACTCTAGATTGTAATCCTGTGAAATTTTCCTTATGAAGTTCCCGATTCTCATCTTCCCATTCAGCTATAATCCACTCTGGTCTGTAAATCTTTACAAACAGGCCAGGATATGTCAAACATCCTTCCTCTATTGCAACTTCGGGCCCACCATATTCTAAAATCTTAGGATTAAAACATGGTACATAATGTGTATTATCACCATATACAAACATACGCAAGGCCAGTCCAACTTGGTTTGCAGACAATCCTATTCCTCCATAGTGTTTCATGGTTTCTATCATATTGTCCAGAATCTCTTTTCTATCCTCTGGTTCTGTATCTGCCGTTATTACAGGAAGAGGCGAATGTAGTAATGGGTGTTTTGGTTCTAATAATGTGTATATCATAATGTCCACCATTTGGGAGTGTTAGTATATTTCCATGTAGAGATTGATGCCTTCTCTGTCATATAATAATTTCTATAGGCATCTATAGTGTCTGGTTTTTTACAATGATCGGGCATACATTGTGGGGGATCTACCCAGCCATTGTCTTTAATATTCTTTGGTGCAGTTTCTAAAAGTTTACCAAGTTTATCCCATGTCTTGTGAACTTTGAAATTATGTTCA
>Ga0209501_10001670_pt1 | contig 24179 bp, 29 predicted proteins | sample ArcticOcean_MG_C_4_FD_187434 | JGI IMG/M metagenome (GOLD analysis project Ga0209501, IMG submission 187434) | Marine microbial communities from western Arctic Ocean - ArcticOcean_MG_CB4_134 (SPAdes) (version 2) | ecosystem: Environmental > Aquatic > Marine > Oceanic | place: Arctic Ocean...
TCTTTTGTACTTTGAACATCTAACTTGGCTTTCTTGCCAGCTACTTGAGCGAGTTCTGGGAAAGATAGTTTCTTTCCGAAGTATTGTGGTTGGAATAAAATGTTTTTCAGCAAGAGTGCAGATTGAGCGGAGGGATGATCCATCTGTCTTAATTTCATTTCAATGTCATTATCAGATGTTCTTATAGTGTCTCCACCTTTTCCTCCTCTTCGTCCAGCAAGAGGTTGAATTCCAATTTTCTCTTCTTCTGCACTGTCGGCTCTGTCATCTGCTCGTTGAGCGTCTGCTGCTTTGCCTGCCCAAGCTTGGGGGCCATCAGGATTATCGGCTACAGCTTGATTAAATGATTGGTTTCTAACTGCTTGGTCCAGTTTCCTTCCTTCGGGAGTATCAGGAACAGCATTTCTTCCATTAAATCCGTCAGAACCCGATGTTGGTTGATTTTTATCAATAGATTGAACATGGTTCATTCCCGGTCTTACAGTTTTGTCGTCCATACCTTCTTCAAGGCGTTTCTTTTCAATCAGGTTTTCTAGTTCGTAGAAGTTCTGCATTTCATTTCTCCCAAAAGGCTGGCTTTTCTTATTTAGGCCCTGCTTTGATAATTTTATTGTCAGTATTCTTTGTAATTCATTTGGCACAATTATTAGTATTGATTTATTTCTTTTACCAGACTACAATATATCAGTGCCGTGAGACCATTTACAGCACTTTCTTTAACTTTCAAAGGAGAATACGATGAGTAAAAAGAATAACGCCCGGAGGTTACTTTAACAATGCAACCGAACCAGCAGAAATGAGGAGTTCGGAGCGTCTTTAGTGCCTCTGAAATCATCCTAGAGGTCAAATTTGGCGAAGGCGGCGATGACAGCAAGAATTTTGTTGACGAGCTATTTTCTGCGTATCTCAAGTATTCTCAATCACTCAATTTCAAAGCCGAGCTTTTGCATTCGGACTTTGGACACAAGACAGCCAAAATCAGCGGAGAAGGTGTAGGCTATTGCTTTAGCCAAGAGCCCGGAAAGCACGTCTGTCAGCGTATCCCTGAAACAGAGACCAAAGGGCGTAAACAAACATCCGTCGTCTCTGTGGCCGTCCTACCGCTTCGTAAGGACGTTTCTGAACCACTAGCTGAAGCTGATCTAAAGGTGGAAGCTGTAAACCTTGGAGGCTCTGGAGGACAGCATTGCAATAGAAGTCTTTCTGGATGTAGAATGACTCATTTGCCCACTGGTCTAAAAGCAGTTATTAACGGTAGAGATTATCATAGCAACGAGCGTCAAGCTCGTGAAATTCTCACAGCCAGAGTGAATGAGGCAAAGCAATCTGAAGAAGATGCTGAATATGGAGCTAACCGCAAAGAGCAGATGCAAGGAGGCAGTCGTAGTGGCAAAGTTAGAACCTACAACTTTATGGAGTCCAGAGTGAAAGATCACATTCTGGGCACCAAAACAGGTAATATCAAAGCCATTATGAAAGGCCAGTTTGAGAAGATTCTCAAATAATCAAATTCGGGGGATGGATGCGCCGCTTAATGTGGTAGTGTCCATCCCCTGTTTTCATATCTTCCCAGTTGTCAAATAAACTGAACTGATGAGGCACATAGTAATCTATTTGTTCTTGGGTAAAGATATCGGCTGGATCGAGAACCTTACAGATGTTTTCGTAGAACTCTTTGATGACTAAGCATAGAAGACCCCGGCTGTGTTCACGCTCTCCTTCCCGTTGAGGGAATCGATTGCTGACCATTGTTCCGTTGGCGTGGAACATCTTTGCGTCAGGAGTCATTCGTCTTGCGGTACAGTGTTCATGGAGCGGAATTATGTTGATGAGGTCTTTGTGATGATGCGCCATGAAAGTCATTATCATTTCATCCCACACATCGTGCCAAGCTTCATATCCCACATGAGCTTTCAGCCTTTCTCTGATTTTGAGATCGGCCATCGCAGAGATGGTATAAGCCTCGAATATTTCAAAGAACTGTTTCATGAGTTCGGTTTGTTTGTAATAGAAGAATCCAGTGTTGAACCCATCAAAGCAGAAGCCTTCTTCATCGCAGGATAACGGCAGTGGGTCTTTCACCCAGAAGACATCAGAGTCACAATAAATGATGTCACTTCTTCGGGTGCGACGATTCAGATCGAACAAGCGAGAAAGATGCTGCCATCCTCTGATGTGCTGCCATCGTTTGGTTAGATGGAATTCTGTTCCCCAGACTTGGAAGTTGAGAGATTCCTTGTACTTGCCCCACGGATTATTGCACATGTTTTCTGACCCATCGAGCACAACGATTGCAATGTCTGGATTGACTGCTCTCAATGTGGCGATAGACAACAATGTAGGAACTCGTAAATTTGAGCACTTCGGGACTTCTTCTTTGCCGGTGAATGTGTGGTAGTAGACTGTTGGGTTCATAATATCATCCTTCCCGCTCTGTGCTGTCTGATCTCGTCTCTGAACCAATTGGGTTGACTCTTCTCCCACTTCTTACAGAAACGCATTCCGTTGTCAATAAACATTTGCTTCTGGTCGCCGTCTCCGTAAGTGGCCTCTGAATGCCAGAGATGATATTCTAGCTCATCTCTGTAGACAGACTGAACACCGGCTGTTTCCATTGCATATGTCATGTCACTATCTGCCCAGCCGTAGCCCTTATATGCTTCGTCCATTTTACCGGCCTTCTCAAAGTCGGACTTCATGAAAGCTGTGTTGCCAGACCACATATTACGAAGGCCGATTTCGTTGGTGTCTGATCTGTGTTCCTCTTTGTAATCGACCTCGTTAGGGTGGTTGGGATTAAATGGGAACTTCCATTGACTTGTGGCAATCTCTTCATCTGTAAATGACTTTGAGAACTTGATCATGTTCTTTGTGGTGATTTGGACGCCTTCTTCAAGTTGTTCAATTACTTCTGCGAAGTATCCTTTTGGTAGGATGCGATCACTTTCCAGAACGATGATTTTGTCGCAAGACGCTTTCTCTATTCCAAAATTTGTAAGCACGGGAAGTTGCATACACTCCACTTTCATATTGAAGTGTTGCTTGTTGGCCCAGCCGTCTCCTCGGAGTTCTTTTGAGGGGCAGAACAATTCTTCGCATGTGTCTTGGCAGACGAGCACAAGTTCACATTCTTGAATCACTTCATGCTTTTTCAAGAATCGCAGGGTTTGATTGAGATTCTCTATACGGGCGGTGTGGAAACCGATGATAAATGATGCTTTCATAGACTAATAGAGTATGCGCATAAAAAAAGCCGGGTCACAGTTTCCTGCTTCCCGGCCTGCCCGAATTAAGAATAGAGTTTTCGACGATGTTTGTCAAGAACTCCATCAATTTCTTTCAAAGCATCTTCAGACCATCCTACTTGTTCAACGCATTCTTCGAGAGACCCGTAATGATCTTCGATGCAATGGAGTAGTAAGTCTTTGATGGGCTTCACAGCAGGGGAATAGGGCAGAGAGGATTCGTTGTATAATTTTTCAAGTTGTTTTTCTTTATCCGCTGCCCATTGACGAATTTCTTTTTCTGGAATTTCACCTCGACGTATTGCTTTCATGTGTTCTCGGCGACCTTTTTCTTGAAGGTCTAGGTCGCCTTCAGACATGATTTGCTCAACTTCACTAAGAAGTCGAACCACGTGATAAAGAAACTTGCTATCCATTCCCTTGGTCTTTTTATCTTCTGTTCGTTTAGATCCTTGTTGAAAAAGTTTGTAATATTGAACTAATTCTTCATCAGATAAATGTTCTAATTTGTTTGTCATTATTGTGTTCCGCAATCATTTCACAAAGTGTTAAAAATTCCTTGTCTGAGAATTGCCCTTTTAGTTTGTTGATTTTTTTGTGTACCCATTGAATGTTGTCAATTGTGTATCCTTTGTAAGAATCAATTCTGTCTAAAGAAGCGTTTCCTTTATTGCCTTTAATTTCTAATGGAAGTCCAGTAAATCTACATTTGTAATTTTGCTTTTTGAACAAATCATCTATTTGCTCTATTGAAATATCAAATGGAATATTTCTCTGTTCTGCATTTTGCACAAGAACTCTCCATTTTGATTTGGAAATTTTCCCATATCCTTGGAAATTTCTTCTACTTTTTATTCCTTTACGACAACCACATGTTTTTATCTTGCCTCGTCTTAAATCTGTTCCTAAAGCAGAACAAGTGTTTTCACAAACGCATTTGCATATCCAGCTTGCCAGTTTGCCTTTTGATTTGGAATCATATTCCTCAACTATAAGACTTCCAAATTTCTTTCCGGTCATATCCTTGATATTATGACCTCCTTGTCTTCCTTTAATGGGACACAGTTCGTATTTGGCACAAAGTCTCTTTATTACGCTGAATGATACTTTGTATTTTTTGGCCATTATTGCATGTGTTGATTTGTTGTTCACATCTTTTTCTAACTCGCTTTTTGGGATATCATAACAGTTCATAAATTTTCCTTGGACGTTAAATTTGTCTAGGAAGTATTTATGCCTCTTCTTTGCATTTCTTTTTCAACATCTAACATTTTTGTTTTGTGTGATAGGTTGTGATTTTTTTCGAATTGTTTTAGTTTGTCTAATCCTTGAGGATTTTTTCCTGCTGCTTTGTGAAGCTGAGAATAGGCATATCCTTTGAATCGAGGCCATGCAGCTTTGCTTAAAAATATGTGTCGTTTATCTCTAACCATATTTGCAATATTTGTAGAGTGCAATATGCAATTTTGGGGAACGAACATTGAGTCTATGATGTTTGGATTGCATTCCATACAAAGATGAAAGTATTTCACAATGCTGAAAATAGAAAAGTCGTATTCTCTTCCTTCACCGCTCATTGCAGATTTGTCAATAACATGATGTTGCTGGTATTGTTGAAATCTTTTCTTTTGAGTTCCGAAGTCTAAAATTTCACCTGCGAGATGAGGAAACAGTGTGGTTTTTTCAGGAATTGCCCAACCATACACATCGTAATCACTGGCATCTGTGGATACACCGTAAGCAGTGCTACCCATTAAACACAAGTATTGAGTGTTTGTGCAAAGCCATGTGGGGGGGTTAATCAAATTTTTGTCTTTAAGATCCTGTAGTAACATTTTTCACCTTTATCAATCATTTTTCCAACGCCTATCACTATAGAGTATAGATAGGAGGAAATCAATGTTCAAGAGAGAGTATCTGGTAGAAGAATACGTAGAAAAAGAAAAAACAACAAGAGAAATTGCCACTGTCAACAATACGACTCGTCATACGGTTAGTTATTGGTTAAAGAAATTTGATATACCGGTAAGGAAGGGTGGTAGAAAGAGACCAGAATTAAAAAACAAAGTGTTTGGAAATTTACAGGTTATTGGAGATGATCCAGATCACAAAATTAAGTGGTTGTGTAAATGTGATTGTGGGAACGAGTGTAGTTTATTTACAAGCAGCTTGTTGAAAGGGCAAAAAGGATGTTGGGAGTGCAGAGGCAAGCGTATATCAGAAAAGAAATGGAAAGGTCATGGAGAAATAAGTGGAGAATTTTGGGGAAAAATTCAAAGGAGTGCTGCTCGGCGCAGTTTGGAATTTGATATTTCCATTGAGTACATTTGGAATCTTTTTGTGGATCAAGAAAAGAGGTGTGCGTTAACAGAAACACCGTTGATTTTTGCTAGATGTAAGGTTGATAGAAGCAAGATTACAGCGTCTCTTGATAGAATCGATTCAACAAAAGGGTATGTTGAAGGAAATGTCCAATGGGTGCATAAGACCATAAACTATATCAAAATGGATTTGGATCAAAATGAGTTTGTTGAGTGGTGCAGCAAGGTTGTTGAATGTATGAGGCCATCGACCCCATGATTGTCTCATAATGGACGTTGTTCTTCAACCAAGGCCATTTACGGGCCTCTGGCACCATCCCTCGTTCCATTAGTTGTTGTGTTATGCTGCTCATTTTGTCCTCCTTGACAGTAAGACAGAGTTTAACAGAGAAGGTTCGGGGAGACAACACTATTTTAGTGTATGAAGTTTAATCTTTCTAAGTGTGTTAGTTGGAGTCACCACAGATCAGGCTGGGGATGTTGCATTGAAGCGATGCAGAGTTTACACAATAAGTCTGGAGTTCTGGTGGTTGATTACGTAGAAAAAGTGATTAAAGAAAAGTCGATTATTGGCGAACCGTGGGTTGGGTTTGTCCACAATGCTCCAAATCATCCAAATGTAATATCCGAATTGTATGGGGAATACCATAATTTTGATCTCACCAAGATGGTATCCAGTGATGTCTGGTCCAAAAACTTAAAGAATTGCATTGGCTTGTTCTGTCTTTCGGAAACAAATGCTGTATTTTTGAGAGAGCATGTAAGCGTTCCGGTGAATGTGGTATATCATGCTACAGAGATACCACAGAAAAAGTTTGATCATTATCAGTTTATTGAAAATCCAGAGAAAAAACTGGTCATGATCGGACATTGGATGAGAAACTTTCAAGCGATATTTGATCTGGAGACTTCTTACAAAAAGTGTATTTTAAGAGGAGTTGGTAAAGCGTTTCATTATGATAGAATCGAGACAGTGTTCAACGCCAACTCATCTGTAAGTTATATAGAGCGTCTTGATGACAATGAATATGATAGGTTGTTGTCGGAGAATCTGGTGTTCTTAAATCTGTTTGGTAGTAGCGCAAATAACACCGTGATAGAGTGTATTGCAAGAGAAACTCCAGTAATCGTCAATAGATTGCCAGCTTTGGAAGAATATCTTGGTCATGATTATCCTTTGTTTTATGACACACTGGAAGAGGCTTCGGAAGTGGCGAGTGATATGCACCGAGTGCAATTGGCTCACCAGTGCTTGAAGAGGCGTGTCGAGATCGTTAGGCCAGAGAGTTTCTTGAAGTCCATTGAAACATCAGAAATATACAGGAAGACGCCTGTGATTGGAGTGATATGATTTGTGTAGTTCCCTATTTTGGCGGCGATTCAACAGCCGCTCATTCTGCGAGGAAGAATAGGCTTGGGTATCTTGAAGAGACTCTCAAGAGCCATAGTAAGATATTCAGTCAGATAGTTGTGACGGTTTGCAATGATGCAGACGAGGATGATGCCAACAGTGTCGGAGGGTCTGTCTTGCGTGTTGGCGGCGATCCTTTATTTTTGCCTGTGGACAGCATGGAAGCTGTGGCCTCAATGGACTTTGACACAATCTATTACACTGAGGGAGACCAAAAATTGTATTGTGATGATGTTGAGTCTGTGTTGGGTGTGATTATGAAAGATGAGAATGTGTTTGCGGTGCCTCGTAGAATGTTTACTTCTGTGATGGAGCCGATTTTGATGCCGGGACATCCCGAGCGTCTGACGTTGCAAGCCCACAGTCGAGACCCGATTGATTGTGAGATGTACAATGATAAGTTTTATGTGGAAACAGATAAGTTTCGAGGCTTCGGCGGTGCTTGGTGGTGTTCTCGTGCATTCTTCAAGAAGATAAAATTTAAGAGGTCTCAACACATGCCGATAGAGCATACATCAGGATTTGATTTGTTTGCAGTTGAAAACAGCAAAGCACTTTCAACGGTTGACCCGTTTGATTTCTGGGTTGATCATTTAAGTGCTAGAGATATGCTACAAAATAGAGAGGTCCAAAAGAGAGAGATGCTTTTGTTGTAATGTAGCATCGTGGTTTTTATCGGCGTCTACAACTAAGAATATGTATTTTTTTGTTATCTCACAGTCCATTGCTTGTTTCCAGAAACATAAATCATGTCTGTTGTGTGGGCAAAATTCTATTATTTCTGGATTGTTTTGACAGAACAAAATGTTCTTGAACAGTGATCCATGATATCCGGCAATAATTTTTGCGGATCGAAATAGTTTAACGTGTTCTGACAAAGGCTCTGATCCATCCAAAACAATAAAGCCTAAATTTTTGACATACTCCTGAACTTCTTTTTCGTTTTTAACTCGTCTCTTAAAAGAACCTCTGGATAGATAAAGTCGGCATGGCGGATGAGTATCATTAAATGCTCTGTGGTATTTGTCAGAAAGCCAATTGTGAAATTTGATATGATTGGGATCACACGCCAGCGGTGGCACAATCAACTTGGGAACTCGGTAGACGTTCTCAAATACATCTACAGCCATTCTCTTTTCGTGACCGTACCCCATCACTTCTAAGTGAAGATTGAAGTTATTGACTTTTGAAGAGATGACGTTGTGGAGAATTGTTCCTTGTTCGCCTTCCACAAATCTTAATGTTTGCAGGATGTCCCATAGGTGGCTAAAGTTATGATGATTGCCGAATGTTGTGGCCATAAAGTAAGGATCATTTGGCAGTTCAATAACAGGTCGAGACTTGGCCAGTTCGGTCATTTTTGACACAGATAGAACCTTCCCCTGATGCCCCTGAGTGAGTTGAAAGTTGTGCCAGTAGTTGAAGAGTGGTGACGCTTCTTTGATTAGTTCGTAGTTGTCATCAAGCACCATGGCACATTTTGATAGAAGCACGTTTTTGAGACGTTGACAGCGATCAAATTTTATCATGCGAACTCCTTGATTAACATGTCTTGCGGTATTTCTGTTGAATAACCGAATTTTTCAAAGTCTTTGCCGTGATGTAATAGAACGGCTTCGGCCATTTTCGGAGAATAGCGATGGATCGTTGTGGATTTTCGCAAGTGTGGTAACTTGATTTCGCAGAAGGGCAGGTTGTTGAAGTCTTCCTGCATGGTCTCCATTCTTACCAAGGCGTGAATTTCAAACTCCACACAACCGATTGTCGATTCGTAGACCAACTGACCGCACATGCTGTTCTTAAACGATAGTCTCCTTTCGAGATAGACTCCGAAAGGTGGGAGTTCAGGAAGTCCTGTTCTACGGTTGTGCGATTTATTTTCTTCGTATAGCGAAGAGATTCTTCGATAAGGGTTTCTTATTGAAGAGAACACAAAATAGTCGGCGAATTCTTCTGGCAGAAGATTCAAATGTCTTAGATAACCGTCATGTGTTTTTTCTAATATGTGTTTCCAATCTCGGTAGATGTGCGCACCCAGTTCAGAGACAAGCACCTCTGCGATAGAGGTGCTACCTGTTTTTTGGGGAGGCATGTACACGATCTTGTGTTTTTCAGAAACATACATAAGGAAACCTTTGCAACAACTGTTTGTTGGCGATTGGTAGAGGGGTGGCGTTGTTCAAGAGGTTTCTTCCGTGAATTCTCTGTGCCCATCCTGCGCCTTTTAGATAGTCTGTATTAGATGCTATATGATGAGGCAGATAGAAGAATGTCCTGATGTTTCTTGGGGATTCGCAATAGCTGTAAAATGGACTGGCGTGTTTGTGTATTTTGGTGGCATATTTTGGTGGCTCGTCGTTCTCAATCACAATACCATCCTCGAAGTCTATGAATCGACCGAGAGTTGCGTGACGCTTAACTTGTTCTATGTGATCGCAGGATAGCCCGTCATCTGAATCCAAGCTTGTTGTGATGATCTTGGTTGTGTCGGGTTTGATCATCGATTTAATTGTGTTCCTGAAGTAGTGCCGACAGATCATCCGGTTGCACGGATAGACTTTAAGGAACAGGGAATCACACATTCTGCGACTGCATATCAGTTGTTCAACTTCTTTGTCTTTCCTGTAATCTGGTGTTATCTTGTGGTTTTTTATTTCTTCTCTAACCCATTTCGGCGTGTCACAGTGTAGCTTGACAAGCCAGTGGAAGTCTTGATCTGTTTGGCATTCAATGGAAGGGATGGTGATGGACCTGAATAAAGACAGACGATGTTGTAGCCACTCTGGGTTTAGATGGTTGTTATCTTTGGACTCAGGGTATAGTTCATTAAATCTTGTCAGTACGAAATGGGAAATCATAATAGAAGATAATCCTCTTCTACTAGCTTTTTTAATCTTATAGCGAATTCATTTTTTTGAGGGTGTTCAAGCTTGATTGGCATGGCAATAGATTCAGTGTTCGGCTCTCCTTTGAGTCCCATCCAATTCAAAATCTTATTGGTAGATTTTATTGGAGTGGCCAAAATGTCTTCATAATCAAATTCTATAAACTGCTTATCTTTAAGGAAATCATTCCATGCAGAATAAGCCAATTCTGTTCTTCTGTGAATTCTCATGATTTTACGTTGATCGAATTGAAGCCTTATGTTTTGCATTTTCTGGATATCTTCGGTTGTGTGGATATTCCATCTTTCTTTGCCATCCATGAAAGGAGAGCCTTCTGTGACGAAGTATTTGGAAACTGTTATTGCATATGTGTCTTTTCGTCTTAAGAGAACGTATTTTATATTGGGAAGAATTTTTGTCACATCGAATTCTCCAAAGTATCTTCTATATTGATCATAGTGCATTTTGTTGATGATTGGCGGGGTTAGCAAGTAGTTTTCCTTAAAGAAGTGAGGGCAATAGTATTCGGTCCAGCGATCAATTTGGTTTGTGGACGGATCACATGTTCCTTTGCATCCAAACAAGCCAGTGGAGTTTAGAAGATCGCACAAGTATGTGGAACCCGTTCTGGGTGTTGTTAAAATCCAACAAGGGTTAATATTTTTCATGGTGTATATATTTATTATGCTTAAAGTCATTTCAAGGTTTTGTCCAAATCCATTTATTGGACTTCATGTATACAACAAGTATTATCTGTGTTGTCCCGGATGGCTGAACACACCTATTGGCAATCTTGACGAAGACCCTATGGATGTGTGGAATGGAGACAAGGCTCACGCTATTAGAAGGTCCATTATTGATGGGTCTTTTAACTTTTGTTCAAAATGTCCTGTTTTGGATAGCATGGTAGGAAGAAAAATAGATGTTGGTTTTGATTATAGAGATGGCCCTAAAGCGATGAATTTATCACATGATCGTTCTTGTAATTTGAAGTGCTCCTTTTGTCGTACAGGAGTTATACAGGCAAAAGGTAAAGAATTTGATAGACTTAAGAATATTCAGGACAGACTTATGGAAAGGTTTGGTCATAAGTTGGAACAACTCACAATTACTGGAGCCGGGGATGCTTTTGGAAGTAAACTTTATTTGGGACTGTTGAGGTCAATGAGGTCAGAAGATTATCCAAATTTAAGAATTACACTTTGTACTAATGGATTGTTGGTAGACAAATGCTGGGATAGTATCTTGGGTATCAGTAAATCGGTACAAGAGATATCTGTATCTGTAGATGCGGCTTCGGCAGAAACTTATAGGAAGAACCGAGGAGCAAATTGGGATGTTCTTGTAAGAAATTTGAGGTTCATTAGTGATATTAAAGAATCTCAAGAGATTAAGTTTGTGTTGAGATATTGTGCGCAAGAGAATAACTGGAGAGAGATGAAAGATTTTGTTTTATTGGCAAAATCTTTGAACGTCGATAAAGTTATATTCCAGTCTATAAAGGATTTGGGGACTATGGATGATTATACAGAAAGTGCGATCCATTTGCCTAATCACGAAGACTATCAAGGTTTCTTAAAGATGTTGGAAAATCCTGTGTTTCAAGATCCTATAGTTAAAATGTTCAACTTTAAGAAGATAGGACTATTTAATGAACGAAACAATAGTGAATCAGATTTTGGCGTCATGTCCTCTGATAGATTGCTCGAAAACGCAGGACATCAAGAAGGCAAGAACCGAGAGCTTGTTCAAATTGAGATGTGATGGGCAACCCGGTGGAGACTTGTCGCCATTAAGAAGGTTGAACATATATCATTTGTTATCTCAAGTGATTTCCTATGGCATATCCGGTGATGTGGTAGAGTTGGGCTGTCGTCAAGGTCTTACGACTGTTCTTATTCACGATGTGTTGAAATATCTGGGGTCACATAAAACAGTTCATGTGTTTGATTCTTTTGAGGGGATATCTGAACCAACTGATTTTTATGGCCATAAATATCAAAAGGGGAGTTTTTGCTCAGGTGTTGAGGAGTTGATTGCAAATTTTGGATTAAAGCCACTGCCTGTTATTCACAAGGGATTCTTTGAAGAAACTTTACCAGAGTCTCTGCCAGACAAGATATGTTTTGCTCACCTAGATTCTGATCTTTATGAACCTATAAAATTATCGCTTGAATGTGTGTGGCCTAAACTTTCCCCCGGAGGAATTATTGTGATTGATGATTATTCCCATGTTGATTTTCCGGGAGTTCAATTAGCGGTAGATGAGTTTCACAAAGGGGCGGTTTCTCTTAATATGGGAACTGGTTCAACAGAACAAGCATTTATAAGGAAAGAAACATGCGGGAAATTGTATTTGTAGTTCCGTATCTGGATCATTTCGATTCTGTGGGATTCCCTGAATCCTACGACTATCGTTGCGACTTTTCTCTAATGGCATCCAGATGGTATCATGCTGGGAAATGTGGAAACATAAGAATGACTTCCACATTTCCCGACAAGGACGATCCATCTCTGCATTTTGTTTATGACTACTTCTTTTTGCCACATCCAGTATGGGGGCAATGTCTTCCTAATCCACCACTGCAAGATAATATTGTGGTATTCTCTGAGTGTTCTGAAAACATGTCGAGAGCGTGGCCGATAAGACACATTACTTCAGAGAAAAAATGTGAATACAATCCCTTCTCTGTTAATTATCTTTCAGAATGGTCTTTAGAGAAAAATTATCCTCATGATTTGTGGTCGTCCTTTAATGATCGCAACAGAACAACTGTGCCATTGGGCACGCTACAATGTTTATGCGATAAAACTAATCATGGAGACAAAACTATAATTCTTGATGAACCGCATAGAGTTGTTTTGGATGACATAGACAAAAATAAACAGCATGTGATTTCATTCAGAAAGTCTCTCGATATCTGTCGTATACTGAATGACAGAGGATGGGCAGTTAGGACTTTTTGTACGAGAGATAAAGATGATAGATTTGCCAGAATTGAAAAAGAGCATCCGTATTTGCGTGTAAAGAAGTTTGAGAAACCGTGGGTTCCATATTTGGAGATGATCGATATTTACAAGACTGGAAGCGTGTTTTTCGATCACTATCAAGAGACACATGGATTTGCTGCATATGAAAATTTGCAAATGGGAAACAGCTTAGTTGTATTTTCTGAGAATTTCAATCCATTGACAGTTAGACAATTTCAGAATGGAGTGTCTTTGAGTTTGTATATGAGCAATGAATTGTGCGCCGATATGATCGAAGAACAATTCTGCCTCAACAAACATGATCAAATATCCGCAGAGTCTAGGAAGTTGTTTTCTGCTGACACTTTTGCGGATAGACTTAAATTATGCCATTTTGATTGATGGAAAAGCTTCCCGGCAAAGACTGAATACTTTTTGTATTTCATCAGAAGCCCATTCGTATTCGTGCGGTATTTTCTTTGGAGTTATGAAAAATTCTTTGATGTATGCTTCTGGGGATATCCCATTTTCCCAAGCTCCGTTGATGTTGCATATGGAAGCGGCAGTTTTTAAGGTCAAGCTAAGTTGTTCGTCAAGAAAAAGATTATTTCTAGGCAAGAATGATTCGTTAAGCAGAACATGATTCATTAACACATTTTTGTCGGAAGTATTTTTCCATCCTTGTTTTGTGATGCCAAAATTACATGTGCCGAAGGCTTTGAACCCCTTCGGGTTCTGTAGTATTTCGTCGATCTGTAGTCTTCCGTGAGTCCAGAGAGCACAATCATATCCTTTGACTTCTAGTTCTTTCACTTGAGGGTTGAAAATATCATCATCATCCAAAATAGCAAAGCAATCTTTCTCGCCCATTTGTGAGATCATTTTTTCTGTTTCATGCCATGTTAGGTGTGTGTCAATCATCCCGCATTTTTCTCTATTGTGTATTGCTATTTTTTTGAGTTTGTGTTTGAATTCAAAGAAATTTATTTTGGATGATCTATTCCAAGATTTAATGAAGTGTAAATAATGTGGCCACCTTTTCTTAAATTCTGGTAGCAGATGACTGATATCTTGATTCAAGAAGTTTGATTCTGACAGCGACATCCAATCTACTATTTTTGTGTGTAGTATGAAAAAATTCATTTGGCCCATTTCATTTTCATATTGTGTATAGTCTCTCTTTCTGTAGAGTTTACTATGGAGAATGATTGTTTTAATTCATTGACAATCGGGTCTTTTGTTTCCTCTTCAGAATGGCGGTAAAAGATGTCGTCTTCTTTGTAGCAGTAGAATGGATCGTGATAATTCATTGCTGGACGTGTTGCGCTAGTCAAATTTTTGTTAAATTTATCCAATACTTTATCTGCGAACATAGAGTGTGATATAGGACCGGGATGCCAGCCATCACTTCCTATGTCTATATTGTGAAATTTTCCGATATTTCGGTTAGGATCAACAAATCCTTCTATTACATCATCAATTTCTCCATATCTACGAAGTCTGGGTTTCTCTGAAGGAATCCAACTAAACAACCAATTCACTCCTAGTTGGTTTAAGTAAGATTCTGTGAATTTGTAGTTCCAATATAGGTTGGCAATATCATTTTCTTCGGAACTCAAAGTGTCGAAAGATTTAAGAATTCTATTAGCTATTGGCCATTCTTTAATGCTGCCCCATTTTCTCCAGCTAGCTATGTACTTTAAGCATTTGTTGTGGCTAATGTATTCTCTTCTAACGTGTCTTGTAAATAATACCAAAACCAAGTCTGGCTTAAGGTGATTTGTAGCTGTTAGACAGGTTCTTGCGATGTAATCGTTGCTAGATCCCGGAGATCCAAAATTCCATTGTGAAGCTGACATTTTATTTGCGACGATGGATGTCCATCTTTCTTGATCAGAAACGCCATCGCCAAATGTCCAACTACATCCAGCAAACATTATGTTGTATGATTTCCTTTTATCAAACTCATCTGACATATAGCCGAGAGAGTTGTATTCTGGTCTGTGGAATTCAGTATATCCCTGTTTTAGCGCAGGAGGTAGCGGGTTCAAGTCACCAGAGGGGATAAATATCGTCTTCGTCATTTCTTTTTTTCCTTTTTCTTCTCCATTTTTTGAACTTCCACCAAATGTATTTAATCCATTTCATAAACGTAACCTACATAAACTTGATTGTGTATTTTTCTCTTAGATTTTCAAACCTATGGTCCACTTGTTCTACCGGAACTTCAAAAGGACCACGGAAGCTGCCGATGTGTTTGTGAGAGCAATCTGGTCCTAATACTTTTGTGTATTTTCCTAGCTTTGCCGCTTCAAACCAGTTCTTATCTCCAACATCCCAGTTGTATAGGTTCCATCTCATGTATGTAAGTTTTTTATATGTGTTTGCCATTTGTATTTCATTCACTGTGGATTGATAGAACTTTTGATGCACATCTTTTCCCTTGCGGCAGTCTTTGAAAGAGTGTTCGCAGTGCTTCAAAGACCAAGCAGAGACGCAACCGTGTAAAACGTCAGCGTAGGCACGTCTAAAGATGCCAGATACCCAAAAGCCTTCTTCTATGCCATTCATCAAATTATCAAACCACTCTCTGCCGTAAATAGCTACATCTGGTTCAATATGAACCATTACATCTATGTTGTTTTCTCTACACCATTCTGCGGCGGAATCAAAGGCAGCACCATGCGCTCTGGAAAAAGAGTGATTTGTTTTTCTTGGCAACACGGTAATGCCACTCTCTTCACATATCTTTATTTCTTCTTTTGTGTGGTTGTGGTCTATGGCAATGATGGTTTCGTCAGGAAGGAATTCACGTAATTGACCGGCCCACATTTTGGTCCATTCGTATTCTTTATTTGCGTTGTATAGGGTTCCAAAGATTATTCTTTTCACTATATCTTTATTCCTGTTGTGGCTATCTCCAGAAACTCTTTCATGTTGTATCTTTTTGCAAGTCGAATGGGCACATTGGTCTCTTCGGCAATTTTATTTAGGTTAGGATGTATTTCGTATCCCCATTTACGGCAAAACTGACATCCGTTCCATAGGTTCATCAATTTGAGTTCCCGAGTTGGTATTTCATATTTATGATGAAGATGTAATTCATTCATGTCCAGAGGAATAAATTTCATATTCATACGGCTTGTCTTCTCAAAATAATCTGTATCTGGATATCCCCATCCTTGAAATGCTTGATCTAGTCCACCAGACTTAAAGAACGTATTTTTGGTAAATCCTGTGCATCCAGACATGGGATTCTTTTTCCTCACAGCATCCCAAGCAGAACTATAGATTCTGTGATCTGGTTTTAGTAGGTGCATGTTGTTTGAAATGTCATCTCTTGTATCTTTAATTGTGTCGATGTCGCATTTTTCTTTGAAAGAGAATAGGTTTTTTGGAAACACAAATGTATTATCTGTTATTGATTGAGATATTTCTTTAAGTCCTTTAGTTGGCAGAATCCTATCTGAATCCATGTAAAGAACTTTTTCAAATGTGCATATTTTTAATGCGGCGTCCCACATATTGGCCCAACAGTATAATCCTGATTGGGGGCGAGATATTTCTAGTATTTCAAATCCTTCTGGATGAAAATTTGTATGTCCGTCAGAGCATAATATTTTTTGACAAGAATCAAATCCTGAACAGTCGGATAGACATTCTATTGTGGCTTTTGTTTCTTGTATTCTATCATTTGAGTACAGGATATATAAACTTAACATGAAACCTCTCGTTAGATGGACAATCGGGCCTGTGCATGACGCAGGATTTGAAGTATTGCAATGTTCCATAAAGAACATGATGCGTATTTATGGAGATGTATTTAGATACGTAATATGTCATAATGGAAATCAACTGAGTAGAATTGAAAATCTTGGATGCTTGTGTGTTAGTCAAGAGAAATATCTGCATGACATAAATGTTTTAGAACCTTGTGGTCCATCATGGAAGTTATATCCTCCTAGATTGTCTTTGAACACACATGAGATTTTCATAGATAATGATTTGGTTATTCATGATAGAATGCCAAGTTTGGATAGGTTTCTTAAAGAATCAATTGTTCTTGCGACAAATCCATTAAAGAGAAATTATGGGAATATTGACGATTTTGTATACAAAGAAACAAGAATCAACACCGGGCTTATGTGTCTGCCTCCCGGATTTGATTTTGGTTTCAAGCTTAATGAAAAGATAGAGAAATATGGAATAAAGGATCTTTCTGGCCACTTTGACGAACAAGGTCTTGTTGCATCTGTGTTTCAGGACAATGAATTTGAAACAGTGAGTTTGGATGAAATAAATATCTGTTATGCAGCTTTGACTAAATATAGGTTTGCAAAATTTGGGATGCACTTTGTAGGCGCAAATAAGGGAGAGAGAAATTATTGGAATAAGTATAAAATGGATTTACTTATTCGTAAGTTCTTGTAAGAAATTTTTCATACTATCACAAGGAGGCCAGAATCTATCTGGCTTCTTAATATCAAATTCCATCTCTTTTTTGATTTGTTTGTAAACTACACTTCCATAAACTTCTCCGTTGACTGGAGTTCCTATAAGTAAGTCTTTCTCAATTTCCTCCGCAATATTGTGTTTTTCATAAACCTTTTTGGCTTGACCCATTGCTTCTTTAAGAGGGTCTTCTTCCTTGTAAGTGTCGCCGCCAAAAACAGGTCTTGTGTGAAATGCAGCCACATCATCTATGATGGCAATTTTATCTGTAGGATGACCTAGCTTGATATTCCAAAGAGATTCTATACCCCAGCCACAATCGTTTTCGCAAAATGTGTCGAGGCACAGTTTTAATGCAGGCACAGAGAAGCAAGGACACATTATTTCAACCCAATTGGTATATCGAAGAAGAGATCCTTTTTGATGAAGTGTGACATCAACCCCGTACCATCCAAGTATTGATGGTTGCGCAATTGCAAGATCATAGTTTTTCATGTAATTGAACAGTCTTAAGACATCTTGTTCTTCAAGGTAAATGTCATCGTCTGGCAACCAAACATAGTCATAGTCATCTAGCAAATCGTTGGACAGGTAATATTGTATGGCTTTCTCTATGAGATGATATTTGTAGCCTTTTTCTTTTCTGTAATATGTGGTTTCTTCTTCATATCCCGGACCATCTCCATAGTATATGAGAAGTTTATGATATTGGCTGTCATTGTGGTTCGACCAATATTTGTGGATAGATTTATCTCCAACAGTGGAAATAACTAAGTTTCTTTTTGGATTCTTCATATAATAAGATATGGTGAATCTCAAATATTTGATAACGGGAACAGGAAGATGTGGAACTGTTTATTTAGCTCGGTTTTTAACGAGTCTGGGTATTCCGTGTGGTCATGAGTCAATATTTGATTGGCAAGGTTGCAGAGGTGCTGAGAAAAGGCTTTTAGGAGAAGAGAAAGTTGAATTAAGTTTTGTGTCTCAGGCAAGTTATAATGGCAAAGACTTCAAGGACTTAGATGATTGGATTGACTTAAACCACATAGAGGCAGAGTCAAGTTATATGTCCGCTCCTTTTTTGGGAGAGGATATTTTAAGAGACATTCCTGTAATTCATGTTGTGAGGAATCCCATCAAGGTTGTGAATTCCTTTTGTAATTACATTGATTACTTCAAAAGCGGTGTTGGCACAAATTCATACGAACAATTTATTTACAGACACATTCCCGAACTTAAAGAAGATATGAATCAATATGATCGTGCGTGTCTTTATTATGTTTTATGGAATGAGATGATAGAAAAGCATGATGTGTTTTTCCACAGAATAGAAGATGACAAGCGGTCCTTGTTGGATTTTGTGGGAGTTTCAGGAAACTACTTTGACGATAATTCTATCAACACTTTGAAGAAGGTGGCAAAGAACAAATTTGCTTCTCCTACTCAAATTGAAAACCAAGACATTCAAGATAGATTTGTTGAAATTGGCATTCGTTATGGATACAACATGTCTCTTAGAATGATGGTCATATGATATTCATTTCTTGGTCTTTTGATTCCAAGATGTATTCTACAAAATCAATCTCTAAGATGTTGGTGATGCAGTCAGAATCAGGCCAATAGGATTTGAGCTTTTCAAAGACCGGAGAAGGGTCAGTAAAGAACTTCTCAACTTTACTGCATATTGGGAACTCTTCTTTCACATCAAATCCTGTTTCAGAAAACCAATGTCTGTATGTCCCAATGGGGTCCATAACACAAATATTGTGATCGCATGAGTATCCGCCGATTCTGGTAAGTTCCATTTCATCGAAAATCAAGTGCATGAAGGCTTTGTTTTCTGTATTGTAAAGGTGGCCTCCGTGTCTTGACGACCATGGGTGATTCCTCACATAAACCTTTCCTTGCGGAGAGAGAAGTTCTTTGATTTGCAATAATGCTTGTAGTGGATCAATGTGTTCAATGTGATCAAGAACGTCATGAACTAAGATTACGTCAAACGGAGCGTGTTTGCGAATTTCTTCAAAGTCGCTAGACAACAATTCATGAGGATGAAATTGGTCTGGGTCAATGTCGTACCCAAATGCTTTTGCTTCTCTTTTGGACGCTTCAAAAACAACTTCTCCACTGCCGCATCCGTAGTCTAAAAACTTTTTGTCTTTTAGATGCTCTCCTATAAACAGATCAAGTATATTGTTGGCACGCTCCACTTTCTTTTCGGTGTTACCAAAACATATTTGTTCTGAATCAAGTGCTTGTGGCCAATCTTCTGAATTAAGCATTTCCTTTAAGGATTGTAATTTTAATTCGTATTCGCTCGATAATGGAAGGCCACGTTTGCCAAGCTCTTCATTTACATTTTCGACTTCTCTGCGCAATTTTCCCAGTTCCAATAAGTAATTGGTTTCTTGAGCGTGAAGAATTTCATCTAGGGATGATTTAATTTCTCGTAAGAGAGGAGTGAAGGACTCCAATCTTCTCAAATGTTCATCTAATCCTACCGAAAGTTGTTTAATTTCTGCTAAGTCAAGCATTTTTCCTCTTTTTGTTACTATTATGATGGTAAGGAGGTGATGTGTTTTTAAGATCAGATTTCAGCAGGTATAAAAATTATCCCAATCAGTTGTCGTCACTGCAAAAAGATGTAGTTGTGGGCACTTTGTTGGGAGACTCTTGGATACCCAAGAGCAAAGGAAGATATCATTGTTTTGGTTTTGAGCAAACTATCAAGAAATTCGATTATGTAGATCATGTACATCAAATCATTTCTCCCTTTACTGAAAATTCTAAAATAAGAGAAGTCATAAATGATAAGAGAAAGTGGGGCAAAGGAATTTATAAAACTTGCAGATTTAGAAGCATGTGTCATCCTGTGTTTTCTGCATTTCGTAAAGATTGGTATAAAGATGGAATTAAGGTTGTTCCAGATATTTTGACGTTGAATTGGCGGCGTCTCGCATATTGGTTTGCAGATGATGGGCATAATCGCAAAGGAAATAAAAAAGAAATTGTGCTGTCTTCACAAAGTTTCACTCTAGGAGAAAATGAAAGATTGTCAAAAATATTGAGTGATAATTTTGGAGTATTTACATCTGTGAATAAGAGGATGGGAAAAGAAAAAATGCTTTATTACCTTAGAGTGCGGGCTTGTTCTTATTTTGATTTTATAGATGGAGTAAGTCCATATCTTTCTGGAATAGAGTCAATGATGTATAAAATGGACGTATCAGGTGTTTCTCTAAATTGCAATCCACATTACACTTCTAGTGACAAGAAAAATGTGATGAAACTTTGGGAATTAGGAGACTACACTAAAGAGGAATTGGCAGAACTCGTGGGTTGTCACAAAGTCACTATAGGTAGATGGATTAAATCCGCTGAAAAGGAGAAATGATGAGCAGACCTCTCTTTAGGTTTACAGTTGGCAGTTGTTTGCAACAGGGACTTGACATTTTGGCTGAATCGATAAATCGCACCACTAAGTCCCTTGGGTTTGATGATTGGGACTGGGCTGTGTGCCACAATGGGCTTACATCTGAAAATGTAGATTTTCTTAAAAAAGCCATAGGAGATCGAAAGATAAGCCTTATATCTCAGAACTGGGCAACTTGTCCTGTTATGGATAATTGTCAAACTCCTCGTCGAATGGACGGATCGTTTGAGTGGAATGGAAACAGATGTGGCGGCACCATGTGGAAGGTTTGCCCGGCCAGAATGAGAATGGAGTCTCACGAGATAGTAATGGACAATGATGTTGTGTTGCTTAAAAAGTTCCCTCAAATTGATGAATTTTTGAGTCAAACCGAAAAGGCATTATGTCTCGAAGAGCCAATTAGATTTTATGGCAGATATGATTGCTTGTTTGGTGCTGATCCACCTTATCTCAATTCTGGGTTTATGGGATTCCCTCCGGGGTATGATTTTGGAGCAGCTATTTTCGAAACATGGATCAAGCATGGAAGGTACATGAATCTATCTCAAGCAGATGAACAGGGATTGTTGGTTCATTCTTTAAGCCAGTTACCAAATATCAGAATTGATTCAGGACAAATGAAAGAAGTCCTTCATAGAGATTTCAAAACCGAAATTACAGGTCGTGAAGAAGGAATTCATTTTACTCAATCAAACAGAATTCCAAATCATCACTCTTGGAAGAAATACCAAGAAGTCATTTATCAGAATGCAATCATTTAAGGAGACTCATGGAAGATAAGGAACTGAGAAGATATTTGAATGTCATTAAAAGGGCTGTTTCTATAATTGAAGGGGCTCTTGATATAGATGATGATGGAATACTGGAGAAAATAGCTCATCCAGATAGCCCCATTGTTATACAACAGCCAGTGGCGATAGAATCGCAGCCAATACAGGCACAACCAGTGCTAGTACAAGAACAACGATCAGAGCCGGTACAAGATCAGCCAGAGCCGGTACAAGATCAGCCAGAGGAAGTTCAAGAAAGAACTCCTCAAAGAAAAGCTCACACTAAACAATTGTTGGAAATTGATTGTTGGCCAGAAGCGGTGTTGCCCTTTTTGGCCGAGAAGGTGCCAACCGAAGAAGATCAAATCAAAAGAGCCAATTCTGTATTGGACACAATGCTAACTGTTTCTGCGGAAGGAAAGTCGTTTCTTGATTTTGGATGTTTTGAAGGTTGGATTGCTCAACAAGCGATGAAGAGAGGAATGTCTGAATCAGTCGGTTATGATATTGTAAAATGTGAGGATTGGGAAAAAAGAGATGGGGCGATTTATACAGATAATTTTCAAGACATAGCGGACAAGAAATTTGATATCATAATGCTTTATGATGTTCTTGATCATGCTCATGACCCAGTAGGTTTAATGTCTCAAGTTAAACAATGTTTAAGTCCTGATGGGCATGTGTATGTTAGATGTCATCCTTGGACATCTTTGCACGCCAATCACATATACAAAAAGGGAGTCAATAAAGCGTTTATTCATCTATTTTTGCACTGGGATGAATTAGAAGAATTGATTGGCGAAGAGCCCATGTTCACAAGGCCAGAGATATCTCCTATTGAAGCATACAATTGGTGGTTTAATGATTTCAAAATAATTAAAGAGAGAAAGATAAAAGGGCCAGTGAGTGAATTCTTTTTCGTTCCTGCATTTAGAGAGTTGATAGCAAACGAACAAGGTATTGCAGTAGATCAAATGGATGCTTTTTTGGATTTGATGCAAATACAGTTTGTGGACTATCACTTGGAAAATAAATGAAAGAAGTTACATTTGTCTTAATGACTTGTGGCGAGTTGACAGAAAAGAAGTGCCTCGCTGCAATCAAACCATTTAGGAATGACATAGATTTCTTCGAAGTAAGAAATGTGTATCCTCAGATCAAAGCTCTTAAGAAAATGGTTCGAGGTGTTAAGACAGAGTTCTTTGTCGCTTTAGACGCAGATATGATCTTGAATTATGATGCTTTTCCAAGAATCATGAATGCCATTAGAAAGCATCGGCACAAACCTGATTGGCACAGCATTCTTTTCCATCTCTGGGACACTCTCACTGAGCAAAACATTCTAGCTTTGAAAGTAATGAGAAGCGAAATCATGAAGGAGATTGTGTTTGAGGAAACAGCGACTCCAGATGTGAAGCATTATGAAAGACTTACAGACGCAGGGTACACTTGCATTCATGACTATTTGACGAAGAGGCCGAGACCAATTGGCAAACATGTAGTAAAAGGAAAGCACTTTTGTTACCACAAGTACAAAGATGTGTATCAGACCTATAAGTCTCATGGATTTGATTGGGAAAGTGGAGCTTTTTTGGGAGGCAACACTTTGACAGAAAGAGCTAAAGCTCATTTCCATTATTTTTTGAAGAAGTGGATGGACACGGATAAAAAGGATTATTTGTGGTGCATTGCCGGAATGATGGATGGAATCACATCAGAAGTAGATAACAAGTCCAAGAATCTTAAAGATAAAGAATACAGATACACCATGGAGTCTGGAATACACTGTTTCATGGATTGGTATATGGATTTTGGAGAAGAGTTTCAATTAGACTTATTGGCTTAGAATCCACTTGTGCCCGGAGCGAATGGGTTGATGTTTCCGCCCAATTGAGTTCCAGTGCTTGGTGCCATTATCTTGTCATATCCCTTTTTCACCGCACCAGTAACCCCGCCAGCAACTAATGATTTATAAGCTAAACCTCTGGAGAAATCTGATTCTATTTCTCCAAATTCAACTACTGCTTTTTTTATCAATGGTACGTTTACGTCTATTCTTCTTTGAGTTCCATTTGCATTATTTGATTGTGTAGGTTTAATGACACTAAGAGCTATTCCTACTTCAAGAGCTTCTACACCGCCTCCCTTGCCTCCTTCTAGTGTGTAAAATTTCTTGTCTAAGTTTTGTATGATATCGTAGTTTATTTGCCCTTGACTTTGTATTGGCTGACCTGTGTTTGGATCTTGTCCTTGGAAATGAGCCCCTCTAAGTTTAGGGGTGACTGTCGGATCGGTAGTAGCCCCATCTGCTCCACTAAGATACATTTGTGCTACAACAGTTTTTTGCTGAAGGTCTCTGAGAAGAAATATAGCATTTTCGTAATTAAGAGCATTTGGGTATTTTTGGTTAAATGCTGCCGCTGGTGCTGGGTTAACCCCCATGGCATTAGCAAGTTCTTCCAAATCAAAGTTTCTTTTAACTCGGCTCTTTTGATTGTGCCATTGAGTGTAGTGATTGAGACCCTTAATTCCGCCAACTGGTATTTTATCCACTTGTCCCATAGAAGGATCGTAGCCGATAGTTCTATGGGATGAGGAATTTGCTTTCCAATCGGTTGATGCTGCTTCTAAAAATTCTCGGAACTTGCTCATGTAAGTATGTAGTATTTAAGGAGAGAAACATTGTTAAGCA
>Ga0209501_10001676_pt1 | contig 24129 bp, 45 predicted proteins | sample ArcticOcean_MG_C_4_FD_187434 | JGI IMG/M metagenome (GOLD analysis project Ga0209501, IMG submission 187434) | Marine microbial communities from western Arctic Ocean - ArcticOcean_MG_CB4_134 (SPAdes) (version 2) | ecosystem: Environmental > Aquatic > Marine > Oceanic | place: Arctic Ocean...
CGGCGGTGGAAATGCTGGGGGTGCTGCCACTGTATATGCTGGCGGTGGAGGCGGTGCTGGAGCGCATAGGTATGCAACTGGCTTTACTGTTGCTGTGGCTTCCTATTCGATCACGGTCGGTGCTGGAGGAGCAGGGGGAGCAGTCGTTACTGACGCTGTTTGTACCGGAGGCACTGGAAGTAATAGTGTATTTTCATCCATAACTTCTAACGGCGGAGGTGGCGGTAGCGGTAAGTCAAACGGGGTAGCTAATGGAAATGCTTCTGGCGGCGGCGGTGCATGGGATGGTTCTGGTAGTGGAGAAGGTAGTGGTTGGGCTGGTGGAGCCGCTGGAACTTACGGAGGTGCCGGTGGTGCTGGTACTAGCACTCATACGCTTACGGGATTGGAGACATATTCAGGAGCGGGAGGGGGAGGCTCTGGAGGGGCTGGAATAACAAACATATGGTCTGGTGGCTACGGGGTTGGAGGGAATGGCGGTGCGGGTACAGCCCGATCAATGCCATCTTCCGTGACATACTCCCAGGGCGGCGGCGGCGGTGGAAATGTGAATGGTGGACTTCCGAAAGGTGGGACAATAGGCCAGACCGGTAATGACGGTGACACCAATCAAGGCGACGGCGGCGGAGGTGCTGGGAGACACGGGCCGTTTTTAGGTAGCGCACACCGTGGCGGTGGTGCAGGTGGGTCAGGCGTAGTAATCCTCAAGTATAAGTTTCAGTAATGGCACATTTCGCTAAGTTAAACGAGAGCAGTATTGTCACCGATGTAATAGTGGTTGCAGATAGTGATGCTGCTAAGAAAAATTGGGCCGGTCGCATGGTCCCTAACGAAGCAACAGGTATCGCTTTCTGCAAAGCATTACTTGGTGCCGATACTAACTGGGTTCAGACCAGTTATAGCGGTAGCATCCGCTTTAGGTATGCTGGCATAGGTTATACCTATGATGCGACCAACGATGTTTTCTATCGTCCGAACCCTTACGCATCGTGGACGTTAAATACTTCTACATGGGACTGGGACGCTCCTGTCGCATTACCAGATGATGAGGGGTATGACGATGAGGATGACCCAACTGAGTATGTTAGCTACGAATGGGACGAAGCCTCAACATCATGGGTGAACAGAACAGTTCATCCAGTTTAAGGAGAACATATATATGGCAGACGTAGCAATCGAGCTGGAGGACATCCAGACCGTATTAAACGTGAGCCCTGCATTTTCACAGGCAGTTCAGGCAGCAGCATTAAGCCGGCGCGTAGACGAGCTCGAGGCAGCAGCAGCGGCGGCTCCTGGGTGCGATTGCCAGGTTGATTCGTCTACGAAGAAAAAGAAGGGGGCATGATAACGTGAACGAGAACGAGTCCCCTGAGCCGATCGAGGAAGTAGCGGAGGAGGCGGTGGAAGTGGAGGCCCTGATGTCTCTCAACGATGTTCGTGATCGGTTTGTCGGTATTGTGGACAACGCCAGGGCCGCAGGGTTAGCGACCGTTACGAGCCGTGGATTCGCTGCGGTCGAAAGTTTCCTCGGCGCTCTCGCCGGAGACAAAGAGAAGCGACCGCCACCGAAGGAGTAACACGTTATGGGATGGCTGCTTGGGCCCCTTCTTGGGGGCGTACTGGGTGGGATCATCGTCGTCCGCCTCTTAGAGTTCTTCTTAGGCGGGGTATCCAGTGGTGTGATGAGTGTTATCCGCCCCATTTTCTTTGTCGGCACAGTGTCGGCTGTGACCACGCAGTCAGGCATGGGCAAGTTCACATCACTCGTGCGTAAGTTCCAGCGAGGCTCCGCTGTTATTGAGGATCAGCTAGACTCCATCACCAACACGAAGCGTGAACGTAAGTAATAGGAGAGACAGATATGAATGAATGGATGTTGGGCGGAATCGCAGTCGTAGCAATCGTATTTATGCTTGGCGGTGGAGGTTGGCTCTGGCGCGTTGCCACCAACCGCGCTCGTCGCAGCGCCCCGGCTGCCGCAGAGGCGGTCGCAAAGAAGGCTACTAAAGCAGCGGTCTAAAGATGAGGCGGTTCGCCCGTAGAGTCCGGTTCGGACTTCTCGGGACATTCTTAGCGTTCGGGACCGGGGCCGGCCTTACCTGGTACTACCGCGAGGTCATTTTTGGGTGGCTGATCGCCCCGGCTGACGGGATGCTCAGTCCTCATCAGGGGCTTCCCGTATACACCAGCCCCACTGAGATACTCTCGACCACCATCAAGCTGTCGCTGACGGGGGGAGTGGTTCTCGCCATCCCCGTTCTGGTAGGAACCCTGTTCTACCTGGTGCGTCCGTTGCTCAAGCGTAACGAGCGGCGGCTTGTCGCCCTGTTCCTGCCAGCGATCCTCCTGTGCTACCTCGCAGGGGTGTCTTTTGCCTATTTCCTGATGCTCCCGGTGGGAATCTCGTTCCTGCTGCACTTTGGTGAGGGCATAGCTGTACCCACCATCAGGATCTCGGAGTACCTGAGCCTAGTAATATCACTCATATTCTGGCTTGGAGTCATATTTGAGTTGCCGCTTTTGATGTTCCTGCTGGCGAAGCTGCGGCTTGTCTCGTACCAGCGGTTCAAGCGAATCCGCAAGTTCGTCCCACCTGCGGCCATTATCGTCAGTGCTATTTTGACTCCGACGATGGACATAGTGAACCAACTGATGCTGGCTGGGCCGATCATAATTTTGTACGAGGTTGGTCTAGCACTTAGCTGGCTGGCTCAACCCGGAAAGGGGAGACTTGTGCTTCGGAAACTTAAAGCGTTCTTAATTGGGATCTTGCGGCGGATCGCAGTCGTCCTGGTACTCGTGCCGTCACTGTTGGTCGGGCTGCTCTACGTGATTGCCCTGAGCTTCGTGTTCGTGTGGGATGGACACCTGTCCACCGGCACACCGTCGAGGGCTGCGGATGGGCTGGACAGGGTGTACATGAAGTTACTTGCGATGATTGCTAGAATGGCGAAAGTCTCACAAGAAAGGACTGAGTAATGCCAAAAGTTGGTGGTAAGAAGTACCCGTACACGTCAAAGGGCAAGGCGGCAGCGAAGCGTGCTAAGAAGAAGCGGAAGAAGTGAGCACATCACTGTGCTGTCTGTTCGCTGACCATCCTGACTGCGGGTATGAGAAGTGTGGGTGTGAGTGTCACCGGGCTAACTCAACCACCTTGATACTCACACGCTCCTCTCCGAGCGGGCAGTAGAGCTTTCTGATGCGGCACATGGCCACTTGCCCGTCGTCCATCATCACGATCGCCTCGTGCGTCCGTGCCTGGCCGGGGATCTTCGGCCCCACGAGGCCGTCGTAGATCCCCTTTTGAATGTTGTCGATGTCCGGGGTGCTCGTGTGATAGCGTCCTTCCAGCGCCTCGAGCACCCGCTTCTTGCTCCAGGACTGGCGCACCGGGAAGTACGCTTCTATGTCGATGTAGAGCGGGGTCTGTCCATCGCCCACGATCCAGCTCTGAGCCTCCACCGCGTGACGTGCGTGCTCCGCCACGAGCTCAATGTAATCGCGAGTCTTTTTCTTGAGGTAGGGGATCGCCCGCTTCCCGACGACGCGTTGATCGACACGCTTCCCGATCGGCTCCCCAGGTACGGTTATGTTCAATTCCATAGCTACCTCACGTTCGGAATGTCATTCTCTACATTCTGGACAGTATTAAAAACTACTCTTTGGAATGTGACACGATGATGCTGGACTGGTCCATCACCTGGAGGGCGTCGCTCTGTGGCGTGTCCCTCTGCGTGAGCCACACGCTGACCTGTTCAAGAGGCGACAGAGTGGCCAGCGGCTTCTCCGTCTCCACTCTGGCCGCACGTTTGACCTCGTGCTCCACGATCACCTCGACGTAGGGGTGATGGGCTCGCAGAGCTCGCTCAGCGATAGCGAGCTGTTCAGGGTCGTCGCCCTCACGCATCATCCACGTCAAACGCACGCCATCGTAGTCGCCGTAAAGAGTCAGGTCGTAGTCCTCATCGCTGACAGACGCCAGCTTGAGCGATGTTGTGTACGGGATCTGCCGCGTCTCGTAGGTCCACCACGGCTTAAAGCTCACGCGCTCAATGTCCACCACCGTGAAGCCCTTGACCTGATCGGCCTCTCCCCAGTCGGTTGGCTGCGTGCTACCCACATAAGCGGGAGAGCTCGGGTCGTGCACGTGGCCCAGGTAGACGCCACCGATGTTCGGGAGACTCGTCAGCGACTCGTACGGCAGCACCACATCCTTGCCCAGCAGTAGGCCGGGGTCGTCCGGTGTCGTGTTGCCGTAGCTCACCATCGCGTGGCCCACGAGAATCGCAGGCTCAGCGACAGGGATTTCAGCACATCGAGTTTCTAGCGCCTCTAAGACATGCTCGCGCGTCTGTGCAATCTCACTTTCAATCGTACAGGGCAGGTTAAGAGGCCAGTCTGTCCAGCGTGGCCACGGCAAGCCAACGACATGGAGCCCGTCCACGGTATAGATCTTTGCGCGTCCACGTATCACAGCGTCGTGACTCCAGAGCGCGTCGTTGCTGCCGAACGCTGTGATGTCGTGGTTGCCGGCGACCACCAGGTCAGGTTCGAGCTGGTGCCCTCGGATGTAATCGTTGGGTGTTGGTGTTCGCCGGTCGTACATATCACCGGCGAGGATCGTCATGTCCGCGTCGTTCTCTGATGCCCACAGCATCGCCTCCAGCGCAGGCTGATCGTACTCGTCGGGGGTCACGCCTATCTTTCGCAGCCACGGCCGACGCTCGGCGCCGATGTGGGTGTCCGCTATGATCACGATTCGGTAGTGGTCTTTCATCGTAGGTCTCCTATCGTTGTTCCGTTGGGTCCAGGCACGAGCACGATCTGTTCACCGATCGTCTCCTGCACCGTGGGTATGTGACTGATCGCAGTCACACTCATTGTTTCGGACAGCCGTGCGAGTAGTCGGACGTAGGCGTCCTGTTTCTCACCCACGAGCCACGAGTCGGCCTCGTCCAGAATCATGTGCTCGTAGCGCACGCCCCTGTACTTAGCGAGGAGCTCGATCAGCCCGACGCGTACCGCCAGAGCGACTGCCACGCTGGCAGCTCCACCGAGATCCTCCCACGACAGGAGCTTCTCGGACACCGGCGTGCGTATCCCCTGCTCCAAAGTTTCCACACCTGTTGCGGATTGTGTGGAGAAATGGATCGAGTAGCCGGGCATGAGAGTGGCCAGCGCTTCGTTAGACGTGACCTCCAGCTCACCCACAGCCTGGTCGAGTGCGAGCTGTCGTGCCCCACCTGGAGAGAACACCTCGGCCGTGAGCTCAGCGATGCGCTGCGCCTCACGTTGCTGCATAAGACCATCTGCAAGCACGCCGGCTTTGCCTTCAGTCTCTACGAGCTGCGCAAGGGCTTGCTCGAAGCGGCCCTCCTCACGAATGGCCTGCTGGTAAGTGACGTCCTCGTGCTTCAACGTAGCCTCTGCGGCCAGGTTCACCTTGCGTGCCTGCTCTGCCTCCTCTGCGTCGGTGTCCGCTGGCATGTCTTTGTACAGCTCACTCAGATAGCTGTTGGCGCCGTCGAGATCCTTGCGGGCCTGCGACAGCGTCTCTTGGTGCTCAAGGGCCGTGGCCTGAGTGATCCGCAGGTTGTTGAACGCCGAGATCACCTCCTCGGGACGGTGCACGCCTACCGGCGCTTGAATGTAACTTTGGATCACGGGTAGCGTTGCGGGTTGTGGGGCCACGGGCTCCAGCGCATCGGGTACGTCGATCGGCTGACCGCACTCTGGACACTTTGCAGCGGCCTTACGTGCAGCCGCACGGTCTGAGTGTTCTTTCTGGATGCGTGACACCTCATCGGCCACAGCCTTTGCCCTTACGCCGTAGTCCTCCCGCGCCTCGTCATTCAGTTGGGCAATCTTCGTGTTATGAACACGGATGCTCTCCACCTGATCGTCGTACTCCTGACCAGCGACAACCCAGCGATCGTATGCGCCCTTGATTACGTCTGCGTCCCTCACGTTGTCGTCGTCGATGGAGACCACACGCTCCGCACGCTTCACGCGCTCACCTAACTGCTCCACCCTTCCGTCCAGCGACTTGAGTGACGACAATGTTCCGACGTGCGCCTCATGTTGCTGAAACAACTCCTCGGCCCGGGCCTGAGAGTAGGTTGCTAGGGTCTGCGCCGCCCTTACAGCGATCAGCGCTGCTGTGGCGGTTGCTGACACTTTTGTTAGGGCTGAGCGGGCTCCAGGGATCTCCTGAACGTCCTCGCGCATCCCTGCCAGGCGTGACTCCGCCACCGTAATGTCTGTGAGCATGTCGCTGGCCTTGTCCCGTGCCTTCACGTACCACGCGTCCCAGTCGCCAAGTGCGAGAATCTCCCGAAGGACCTCACGCTGGTCGGCTGGCTTGCGTCGGAGGAAGTCGCCGGGGCCCTCCACCTGGTCGACGTACGCAGTCATGCGAAACGTCTCGTACGTCCCGATCAGCTCGTTGATCAACGCCTGTGTTTCCACGATGGTTGCAGCGGTCATGTGATCGCCGTCCACAACCTCGAAGTCGAGAGCAGCGGTTGTACGTCCGTTGTTTGCTAGGTGCAGCCGCCGCTGCACGACATATTCCCATCCGTTCACCTCGAACGTGACCGTGACCTCCATGTCCTGCTCTCCGCTGCGCACTTGCCGGCCCTGCGAGGGAACGGCGTGCGCTCCCCACAGAGCCCAGCGTGTAGCGATGCACAGCAGAGTCGTCTTGCCTGAGTCGTTGGGCCCCACAACCAGCGCCAGAGTGCGGGGGACTGCTACGTCCACGTCCGCAAGCTGTCGTAGGTTGTGCGCCCTGATGTGGGTAATCCTCATGTGTTTTTTCTCCTCATCCGCCGCGTAATAATCGCGACGAAAAATCACGTTTTACCAACCGCTTTTCGCCTGACCCTGGGCTTGACCGCCCACCATCTTTGCGACCTCCTCTGACGCGTGCTCCTCACACGTGGGTTTACCGTCAACGGTGGGCCCTGCTTCGTTGTCACAGTCGTTGCGATAGCACTCCGGTATGTTGCCGGTGTCGAGATCCTGCTCGATGGTTGCTTCGGGCAACTGCCCTGGCTCGTTCACCTTTACGGCCGGCGCGTAGTCGACCACGTAGCCACCGTCAGCAGTCCCGATGTCGATCCCGATCGGTGCCACGTTGCGGAGACACGCAGCCTGCGCACGCTTCTGAGCCATGCGGAATGGGTGCGCCGTTTCAATGGCTGAGCCAGTCGCCACCTGTTGGCCCTTTACGGTGGACGCACGCCCAAATCCCTCCTCTGACGGGACAGCCTCTAGGTCGAGTGAGAGCGGGTGTCGTGCGTAGTAATGCGCCATGACACCGATCTCGTCAGAGGCCACGCCGTACGCTGCTTTGTCCGCTTCGGGTATCAAAGTCGTGACAAGCCTGCCCCATCGCGCGCCGAGCTTCTGCTTGGCGTACCACTCAAGGCCCTTGATGTTGATGAACAGGCCACCATGTACCAGGTCGATGTGATACGGCTCGAACCCGGTCTTGTGTAGGCGTGCGAGCTGCATCGCCGGTCCCATTTCTTTGAACAGTGGTGCGAACGCCCCCCACGCTTTCTTCGTGACGTCAACGTCCTCCCGGGTCACGGTTACAATCGCTGTTGTCTCAGTCAAGGGTCTCCTCCTGCCGTACCTACGGCGCATGTGTGTGTCTACGGCGGCCGTCACTGGCTCGCCTGTCTGATAGTCGTGCGTGAGGCTCGGGCCCTGCGTCGCCTTGTCTTTGGCCCGTTCGTCTCGGAGCGTCACGTAGGCCCCCTCCTTATCTCTGGCTCCTGCCAGGCATCATGTGTGTTTCACCACCGGATCGTAGGCGGTCAAACGACCGCACCCCGATGGCCTTTTCCAACTCCTCCGGGAGCAGGTTGGTAGTCACGAGTGTCTGTGATCCCGTGATCTCGTATCGCCTGTCGGTCAGGTCCTCCAGCCTGCCGAGTATCTCGTCGTTGCCTGTCTGCGCTGCGCCTAAATCATCGAGCGCCAGCGCCGGGGAATGTGCTATCTGATCCAGCCACTTCATACGTGACTCACGTGAGCTGTCGAAGTCCATCATGCGCCGATAGAACGTGCCGGCACGTAGAAATGTCGCACCTCCACCGTTCAGGACTACGTTTGCGATCGCCGCTTTAGCTAGGTGAGTTTTCCCGACACCAACCGGGCCGATTAAAATCAGGTTGCGAATCTCGCCGGCGATCCAATGCTTCACGGCTGCCAGCGCCTTGTGATGTGCTGCTGCGTCTAACTCCTGACGCGTCGGGTCGAACGCACCAATCCCGGGCGGGATCTGATCGTCCTCCATGAGCTGCGCCGCTTTGAGCTGAGCTCTGACCGATCCGTCGCAATCGCATCGTTCCCACAAGCCGGCACCAGAATTGTGCCCCTCGCGTGGCCTGGTCTCCACGTAGTAGTAGTGTTCGTCTTTGCACTTGTCACAATCATGGTCGGTAGCGGTCGGCGTTGGCGTAGCCGCCTCCACGTCCCTCACGATTGATCGCAGCAAGTTCGCTAGACTTTCGGGTCCCCGTGCCATGTTCCTGCTCCTTTCGTAGCCAATTCGTAAAGCTGCGGTAGATGTCCTTCGGACGCCGGCGCTTACCCTTACCCTCGGCGTGCCAGTTCTCCCAGCGCATCGCGGTCTCGTGTAAGTCGATCTCGCCGTACTTCTTTTCGATCTGCGCAACCTGTTGCACCGTGAGCTTCGTTGATGTCCAGGTACTCTCGTGTATTGAACGCACCCATTCCACGTCCGTGAAAAATCCGCTTTGCTCCTCCGGTGGTGTTGTTGTTGTTGTTGTTATTAGATCTGCGCGCGCGAGAGACCGTCGTTCGTGACGGTACGGACCGTCACTCGTGACGGTTTCTACACCAACGTAATTCGCGGGGTCCAGACCGTCGCTCGTGACGGTTTTAACCACCAAAGAAAGCTCGTAAACGCCGCGTTTTAATCGCGATATAAAATTGCCGTTTTCAAGGCGACTGAACGCACGTTCAACCGCACGTTGGGGCAACCCGGAATACTCGGAAATTACGGTTGGCCCGGAGCGTGATATGCCTCGGGTTTCCGTGTGCGCCAACCAATACAGCACGATCTTTGCGGTGGAATCGACAGCTTGGGCCCAGGCCCAAGTTTCGGCCGCTTCCGACACTACGAGCCGTGTACGCGAATGGCGCCGGCAAGGTTGTCCATAGCGCGGGCGAGTTTATCTGTATCGTAGCCGCGGTTTGCCGTGTCGCTCAGGAGCGCGTGGGCCAGCGCAAGAGTCGCCTTGATTTGTGCCTTGACTAGATCAGTCTGCTCGGGCGGGATGTCCCCAAGTGGTCGAGACACCATGAGGCTGTTCGCCTCGAGTGCGGCCACGGCAGCTTTACCGTAATGTTCTGCGCCGATAGATGGTTCCATCGTAGTCTCCTCGTGTAGTCGTAGGTGTCGTAGGTGCCCGGGCCAGGACGGTTGCAGGCCGTCCTGGCCGGGCTATGGACGGGAGGAGGAGACCTACGACAGACAACTCCCACGTCCAACATATTGAGTCTACCCGGTGGCGTGCTTTGCCGCCATGCGGCGTGCGCGCTGTTTCGGGTTGGCACGGTCTATATGTGCGCTCTTGGCACGGATCTGCGACCGAACCGCCTTGCTCGTCGGGCACTCCTGACATACGGAGAAAATGCTGCCTTTTCCGCTGCCAGCGCCGACCCGATGTGTCGTGCACCCTGGAGGATTGACGCACCCGCACGATAAACAGCTTTCGCCGGCGTCAGCGCCACGAGAGCACAACGTACAGGTGGTTTTCCCATCGCCACGCAGGAACAAAGATCCGCCACAGCCACGGGGACAAGGCATGAGCATAGTTCGAGCGTAACAGACGCGATGTGCCCGGAGTCAACTGCCCATACATAAAAACAGTCAACACCGGGCACATCACGTATTATGTCACCTGAGCCTCTTGAGCGTTTCGATCGCCTGCGAGAGCTTCTCGCGCTCGGCCTCGAGCTTGCGGATAGCAGCAGCGATTGGATCGGTGAGCTCCTCCAGCTCCCTGTCGATTTTCTCTAACTCAGCCTCGGCCTCCTCGAAATCTCGCCCTGCATGAGATTCCCATTCGGGGAGACCTGACCGGCGGTTAGCTTCGTTTATCTTCGCCATCAGCGCTATGTCCGGGTTAGTCCGCTCCACAGGCGTGTTGAGCACGTCAATACGCTCGACGGTCATAGCTTCCGGCCGCACGTACGGGGTGTACGACTTGATGAGGTCGTATTTGCGTAGCGCCCGGCCGACGAGGTGAGGCATGGGGATCTTCCCCGCGAACGCCCGCCGGTAGCGGCTCACGCTGGAGATCGCTATCCCGATCGCTGCTGCGATGTTGTCGTTGCTCCGCGAATCAGCGACGAACATCGCCGTCATACGCGTGAGCTGGTTTTTCGATAGTCGCTTAGCCATATCTAATCCTCTCCGAGCTCGTTTTTCACCCAGGCGAGACACGCCTGTTTTCGGTTCGGGCCCTCGTAGCCCCACCCACGTGCAGAGGTGATCGTGCTGCCACGTGAGTGTTTAAGCCCACTACGAATTTCCATGTTCAATCGTGCTTTGAGCGTCATAAGGGCGAATAGGTGCGGCTTCGGGTTCGTGACCATGATGTCGCCATTCCCGAACCGCTCTACGTTCATCGGTTTGTCCATCTAGCTTTCCTCGCAATCGTGTCCGTACGCCCATTCCTGTGCGTCCCTGTCGTCAAGTAGATCGAATACACGCCCGCACTCGGGGCACTTCGCTGTGAACGTCAATTCTCTAACTCGTAGTCAGGCACGTCGTCCTCCGAGGCGTACGACCAGACAAAGCCACACTCGTCGCAGACGAGGTAGCCTCCACCTCCAGAGCCGTCATTCTCTCCGTACGATTCCATGTAGACCACGCCGTCCTCAATCGCACGGACGGCGTGGGACTCGTCCACGCTCAAGACCATTCGATACCTGGGCACCTTGCAACTGTGGTCCTGCGCAAGCTCGTCCACCTCTATTTTCGCCATCGTAGATCTCTCCTTATTCGTGAAAACAATTCATACTTCACGGCCGCATCTTCGGCCTGCTCTTGTGTGAGGCAACAGTCGAGCAGCTCGCTCGCGTTGCCGTCTGCGTTGTCTTGGCGCACCTGCCACTTCCACTCGCGGCAGTCGTCACCGTCCTCGCCGGGCACCTCCCCGCAAGCTGCTCCGCTTGCGGCGCACGCAAATATGCTCATAGCGATACCTCCTCGTGGGTTTCAACACTCAACGCGGATACCTCCTTGAACGACAGCGTGCCGTTCAGCTTTGGGTTGTACCTGTCCACGATCGTGAGCGTCTGCTCTACGAGATCGACCACGATTGACGGCACGTTGCCGTTGTACTCGTCCTCGACGTTAGGCTCGAGCATGAGCCCGTAGCTCAAAACCTGATCGCGCCCGCCCTTGATGATTTGATCCACGATGATGCGTAGTGCGTACGACTCGTCACCCCAGCGTGGTTGCGCAAACGTGATCGCTTCGGTCACGATCGCAGGTGCGGCGTATCCGCTCGAGTGCAAGTACACGTACAGTGAACCGTCACGCGTTTTCAGGTCGATCATTCTTCGGTCGCCCATGTAGGTCTCCTTATCTGTCTCCGGTTGCGTTATTCCTGGTCGCTTGTACGGTCGATCACGTATCCTTTCGCTACGATGTAATCCAACGCAGACGCCTCGGTGGCGTCTGCCGCGTCCGGTGTCCACGGTTCGATCTCCTCATCGACCCAGCCCAGCCCCTCGGCAAATTCCAGCGTGTCGCCCATGTTGTTGTACTTGTAGACGCGTATCGCCGCTATACGCCAGTCCTCGGGATCGTGGTCGTCCAAGATGCCACGCCTCACCGCTTCACGTATGGCCCGTAGGTGGCTTTCGAGATCGCGCTGGGCACGGCCCGGGGTGACATACGTGACCGGATTCTCATCGTCGTCCGTGACGGTTTCCCACCCGTTCCATGTGCGGTGTTGGTGCACGTAGCGCCACACTGTGCTCGGAGTTTGTTTCACGTAGGTCTCCTTTCGGGCGGGGGCACGCTGGCCCCCGCCGCTTGCGTTGTTAGGCATTGGAGTATTCCAACGCCTTTGCGTAGGCACGCTGGCCCTCGTCCCGACGTACGCCGAACATCACCGAACGGTCAGCGTGTGGCCCCTCACGCCAGTTGCTCACCTCGGTCACGGCGTTCACCACGCCCCACGCAGTCCCGCCAATCGGCGTCGCTGCGTACTCGTCCACGAACAGCGACCCTGCGGAGATCTGGAGAGCCTCGGCCCTCTTGAGCTCCACCTGGTACGCGTGCTCCCGACGTTTCTGCTGAGCGATCAGCTTACCGGCGAGCTCGTTCGAGATCTGATCGGAGTTGACGAGCTTCGTGGTCTCCTCTGCGGGCGCTGGTGGCTTCGGCGTCGGGTACGCTGCCGTGATGATGCCGGCCGTGACCGCATCGGTCGCCACGGTCTCCGCCATTCGTTCCTGCTCCGCTTGCATGTCCTTCATCGACGTGCGCAGGGAAGCCATGACCTCGACGTGCCACTCGGCCTGCGCCTTCACGTCACCGACGTGCTTGAGGCTGAACGACTCCGAAGCGTTCCGGGATGCCATCACGAGCGTGTTCTCACACACGACCCGCATCGACACCTTTTCGACCTTGAGCGCCGATGTCCCATCGTGCGAGGTGTGCACGAGGACGAACTGGCGGTTCTCCTCACCCGCCACCTCGTACCGGCCCACGTCCAGCGTCATAAAGAACGTCGCACCGTTGCGAATCACGCCCACGGTCTCCACCGGCCACTCGCCGGCGATGGGTGCGAGGATGTCCGCCACGTCGCTGTTCTGGACGACGACGTACTCCTCGCTTGCGTCGCCGAGGTAGACCGGCTCGGTCTCGTCGTCGACCGGCCCACGTACGAGGGCGTACCGGGGTGACAGGAACGCGTCGTCCCCGTACGAATACACCATCTGGCGCTTCGTGATCTCTATGTCCGCGTCTGCGATCTCCAGCGCCTCACGTGGCGTGAGTGCCTCCTCAAACACCGTGCCGAGTCCGTGCCATGCGCCTGTGCGGTATCCCGCAAACCTGTTCCCGAGGATGTTGTCAGCCATTAGGCGTTCACCTGTACTTTCGATTCGAGCGTCTTGATCGTCCGGTTAGCTTGGTCGAGGTCTCTGCGTAGGTCTGCCATGCCCAGATTGCGAGCGTTCTCCAGACGCTCCGTGAGCTCTGCCTGTGACATGCCGTTCGTGAACATCGGCATGATTACGCCGACGCCGTGCTCGTTCGCTATCACGCCCGGCGATGAGGGCGTGATAATTGCCACCGTGAATGAGTCCTCGTCCAGCGCCTTGCACAGGCGTGTGACGAGCTTGGGGTTAAAGCTGATGTACCAGCCCGTGAACTGCGAGCTCTCGTTCCGGTCGAACGGGATTAGCTTGCGGTAGTCCGGGAACGTACCCCGTATGGGCGTCCCGTGAACCTCGTTGCCGTCCTTGTTCCGCATCGACACGGCAACGTCGCCGGGTTTGTTCGTGTCGACCTCGACGTAGAGGCGATTCGTCCACGACGCACTACGCTTGCCCCTGCTCCAGTTGGAGCGTAGCAAGTCGCCGGGGATCAGGATCGGCGTGAAGTCCTCGGGCAGATCCGCGTCGCATAACACGGTTGCGAGGATGAAGCCGTCAGCCGCCGAGAGGCGAGCCTTGCCCGGCGACTCGTACTCGAGGTACACGCCCTGGAGTACGGGGCGCGTGGCATCCTTGCCAGCCGTCGCCTCGTGTATGGGTGTTGGGATAGTTACGGTGTAGGTGATTTCCATGTCGCAGATCTCCTCGTGATCGTAGGTTGTGTCGTAGGTGTCCGTTCCTCTATGCGGACGCTTTGGATGTGGAGCCGTTCATGGACGAGTTGGCTTTCGCCAGCGCATCCGTGAGTGACTTGCCCGGGTTCGCCACCTTACCCGACTTTGCGGTAGGTTTCTTCGCCGGTGTCGTACGTGCCGGTGCGGGTTTCGCCGGTGCGTCGGCTGCGGGTGCGGGTTCGGGTTCCGGGTCAGGTGTGGGAGTCGTTCCCACGATGCCTGCGTAGCGTTCGCTGGCGCCAGCGTCCGCTTCGAGGAGCTCTCGTAGCTCGTGCATGGGTTTGCCGTTGAGCTCGATACCGAGTGCGGTAGCGGCTGCGATCCTGCGTTCGTATCGTTTCATGTTCATTCGCCTTTCGGAGCTAGTTTTTCGGGGAGAAAATTTTGGGGTCAATTACCCCCCCCTCTCAACTTCGTTGAGGGGGGGGTTATCTGGCCGGTTAGCTTTGGCCAGATTCCGATTTTGCCTCCTTTCTGAGCAGGGTGTCCACCGCCCGGTTGACGCGCTGTATCTCCGCCTGCATCTGCGCGAACACCCGTTCGAGGTCGTGTCGCGATTCCACGATCAACGTACCGTCGTCCTCCGTGACGGTATGCTCGATCATCATGGTTGCGATGGCGTGCCCCCACTCGTCGCAGCACACCACGTCGTGCCCGTACGGAACCTCGAGAACGGCGCCGCTCGGGTAGATTCGCACGTGGGACATGAGCCCAGGCGCGCCGTACGCCTCGCTCGCGGTTTCGAGTACCTGTTTAATCGTGAGTTTCATGTCTAACCCTTTCGTGTGTATTGGTCGAAGTGTTCGCCCGTAGATATGAGCACGTTGGCCATCGACGCGCCGTCGTACGGATCTGTCAGCTTGCACACGTCGCTCCCGTGGCATCGCTCGAAGAACGGGTTGCTCCCGCACCCGAGGTCAGGTTCGTTCGTCTCGTACACGCTCCAATCTCCGTACTCGTGCCCGTTGAACGACACCACGTCGCCGTTCGTGATGTTCAGCGTGCGATCGGCATCCTCCTTCGTGAATTCGATGTTGATGTGCACGCCGTACGTGGTGTGCGCATACGTGATCGGCCCGAACGTGGGGCCACAGTGGCCCCAGTCCTCCAGAGCGTCACCCTCGTAGGTTGTGGCGGTCGATGCTCCCGCCACGCGTCCGTGAAACAGCTTCAAGTACATGCTCATCGGTTCCTCCACGTGAGTACCTGATCGACGAGACGTTTTATCGTGTCCTCGTCAGCCACGCTATTCCCGTGCGATGCGTACACGAGAATCTTCACCGCCACCTCCGCAGACGCTTCGATCGTGTCAAAGTCCTTGTCGTGTACTAGCTCCCACGCCTCCGCATATTCGCCTGCGCAACGTGCGGCGTAGATGAAGTCGTCGTGTGCACCGATGCCCAACGCGTTCGTGTACTGGTCGTACGCGGCGCGGTATAGCGGGTGCGATCCCATGTCGAGCGCGATGCTCGCGATGTTTTCTCCTGCGGTCATACGTTCCTCCTCGTACTAGGCTCCGCGTGATTCGTCTACGGCCCTGCGCTCGGCCTCGACCGCCTTCTGTGCGTTGTTCAGATTGACCAACGCCTCCTCGAGCCCGGTCAAACGCTCGCCGTTCGCCTTAATCGCTCGGCGTATCTCGTCACCCGCCTCCGTGAGGCTCTCGAACGAGTCGATTACCCCGTTCACGTTGTTTTCACGCATCACGATGTCCACCCACTTGTCGATCGCTTCCACGAGTGTGCCCACGTATCGCCCGATTGCGATGTGCCAGATGCCTTGCTCGGTCAGGATCGTGTAGTCATCGTGTGCGTGGCATGTGCACGCACACCCATATGGTCGAACTTCTTCGTCTACGACGCAGAGCTCGTGATTGCCACGCTTGCACGAGTGGTGGAAGTATGATTCTGTCGCCATGTTCGTAAGTCTCCTCGGCTTCTCGGCCTGCTGAAATTTTGGGGGCTGCTTTACCCCCCCCTCTCAACTTCGTTGAGGGGGGGGTTATTTTGGCTCTTAGCTTTGGCCAAATTCGGTTTTCGGCTCCTTTCCCGCTGGCTCTCCCGCCTCTCGCGCCAGGCGTACGAGCGTGACGTGTGCGCGTCTGAGCCACACGGGGTCTGACGCTTTCTCGTCACTCATGTGCACACGTAGCGTGCGTGACAGTTGTTCGGCCACGAGACACATCGCGTTGATGCGATCGGCCTGAGTGGCGAACCCGCGAGTCCTGCTGTATACGTTTGTGGTCATTGAATCAAATCTCCTGACACGGAGCTCCCGCAGCACCACGCCACGAGAGCCACGCCACTTATTCCATCGTTGTTCGCTTCCACGAGCGCGTCGGGTCGTACTTCGGCCCACGCATCACATCCGTACCACGTGCACGTCGCTCGGAAGTACACGTGGTTGTCGCGCTCCACGATCGGCACGAACGTGCCCAAGTCGTGGTCAAAGTAGCCCGCCTCCTCACGGGCAAATGCCTGTAACCGCGTCGTGTACGACGTACGTGACAGCGGAAGTGTTGTCTCTTGCCACTCGAACGTGTCGCTCATGCCTGCACCTCCCGACCGAGCACGTTAATCAACGCTTCATCGCCCCATACCTCATCGACCACCACGTTCCACGCAGCCTTTCGCCTCTCGTATGCAGGAGGCGTGAACACCCAGCCACATCCACACATGGCGATGGTGTCACCTGACCCGCAGTACGGCCCTTGATCGTGTTCCTCTATACGTGTCATGCCCATGACCACCTTGCGGCTGTCAGGAGTGAATCCGAATGTCACCTGTATCACGCTGTACCTCCTACGTTGTCTGTGTTTACGATTACCACGTTTCGTACGTCGCTCACGATGCCCACCGTGCCCGTTCGTACTCCGTGTTGCACACGTGTGCGAAGCCCGCGTCCGGGTTGCCACGCCACGTGCACGACTGCCTGTGCACGGGCACGACTGTTCCGCCCCTCCTGCCTCTCACCCACGCCGTAGACGCATGTGAGATATCGGTCGGGAACACCGCGAGCAGCATCGCCCCCGGCGTGCCAGGCGCGTACCTGAACACGTACTCTGCGTCGAGTTGCCCCACGTACGTCACGTCGACGTGCACGTTTCTCGTGTCGCCGTCGTACAGGCTCACGTTGTACGCAACGCCCTGCTCGAATGGGTTACGCACGGTACACGTTCCAGTTCCCGACACGTAGTGCGTCCATCGCACGCTTCGTGTCACGTGCAGCACATCGCTTGCACGCCGTACCCGCGTAGCCCGCAGGCACATAGTTCTTGCTCGTGCGTTTGCCGCACGCGTTACACGACTGTCCCATCGTAGTTCTCCTCGTGGGCACGCTGGCCCACACGTCTTGTGTGTGTCCGCTCACGCTCGTGCGTGAGGTTAGCGGCAGGCGTCCTCGAGGAACGCCTCGTATCCGCCGTCGTAGGTCGCCTCGATCGCACGCTCCAGCGTCGGCGTGTCGAGTTCACGTAGCGCACGTGACTGCTCGACTGGCTCGATGCCCGGTAGCACGATGCTCTCGAGTTCGACGATCATCGCGATGCGCTCAGGTGTGACGTAGCTCATGTCGTAGTCTCCTCGGGCGTTTGCACGCCCATGTCGTAGGTTTGAACGGGAGTTCCCGCTCACGTAGCGTGTATCACGTGGATCTACGCTACGTGAGCGAGGCGTGCGTGGCACGCCCCACTCGTGTGTGTTAGTCGTCCATTCCCCTGAACCCCGCACGCATCACGGGCACCTCACGTGATGCGCCTACGCCGTCGGCCTTTCGCAGCAGCTCACGTGCGAAGGCACGTGCGTCGTTCGCCGTGAGCATCACGCTCGTGATTTCGCCGTATGCGTAGCACATCACGTGCACGCCGTACCGCCCGAATCGTTCGTCGTTGCTCGTACCCACGCTCACTTCTGTGTTCTTGCCTGCGTACGTTGTTCGTATGTGATCGTTTACGTGTGCCATCGTGGCAATCTCCTCTCGCACGTGGCCGCATGGCCACGTGCGCTCGTGTGTGTGTTAGTTGTTCATGGGTACGCGGTTGATGCCCACGGCCACGTCCTCGTACGGTTCGCCCCACATGTCCTCGTACTCCTCGTCGCTCATGTACGACTCCCCACGTTCCATGTCGGCGTGGAACTCACGGCAATCGACGCATATCTGGCCCCTGTCACGCATGTATTCGGGCATCACGTGACACCTGCACGTGGCCCCGATGTTCCTGTGCATCCTCTCGATGCGCACGTCCCACGGTGGCGTGCCTACGTTCGGGCACGTGACCTCGTGGCCCCGGAAGCGTGGGTTCACGCAGCACGTGAACAGCCCGCAATTCTCATGCGTGAACACGTCGCAATTCGTACGCTCCACGTCGTCGAGCAGGCGATCGTAGCCCGTTTGTACGTCCGAGGTGCTCGTGTCCCCGAACATGCGTATGTATGTGAATTTGTCCATCGTAGCTCTCCTCGCACGTGGCCACCTGGCCACGTGCACTTGCGTGTGTGTTAGTTGGTCGTGTACTCGACGTTTTGGAACGTGTAGCCACGTGCTTCCCACACGTGGAACGCAGGCCCGTTGCCCACGCCTCGCAGGTTCACCACGTAGCGTCTCTCACGTGCGTGCTCCCGAACGTACGGGTACTCGGTACGTGACAGCCAACGCTGTTTCGCTGCCTCACGTGCGTCCTCGTGTGATCGTCCGATCGCGTCCTCGTCGTAGTTCGTACGTGGCCAGCAACGGTCACGTGTGAGCATGTCGGTCGGGAACTCGTCATGGCCGACCACGGTTGCGTTCCAGATCTCGTGTGTCATCGTCGCTCTCCTCGCACGTGGGCCACGTGGCCCACGTGCACTCGGGTGTATGTGTTACGCCTGTGCCGCACGGTAGCGGCGGGTAGCCTCACGTGACGCAAGCGTGAGCGTCAGGTCAGCGTGGCTCGTGAGGCCGTGTACGTACGGGGCTGCGGGTCCGACGCCCGTCCAGCGTGGGTCGGCGATCGTGTCGGGCACGTTCAGCGCCACCACGTCGCCCAACGTGGGCTCGTGTCCGAGCGTGTCCGCCAGCGTGTCGATGATGTACGTGTTCAGGTTCAGCATGATGTATGTGCTCCTCGTACGTGTCTCGTACGTGTTATGTATGTGTGAGCGATGCCCGCTCGATCACGATGCCACGTGTGTCGCATCGTGACCGAGCGAGGCGAGCCACGTGCTCGCCTCGCATGTGTGGGTTAGGTTGCGTACGCCCTGCGTATGCGTCTGGCTCGTGCCATCAGGTTGCGTCGCTTGCGTTTGTTCGGGCCGGTGCGATTGCACTTCCCGCCTGAGAGCGCTATGTCACGTAGCTGTGTGATCGTGAAAGTCATCGTAAGTCTCCTCGTACGTCGTAGGTGTGTGTGTGTGTGTGCGGGGGTGCATGTGCCCGCCCCCGCTCGGGCGCTTGTGTGTGGGTTAGGCGCCTACACGTATCTGCGCTTCGATCACGTCGATGCGATCGGAGAGTTGCACGTACCCGAGGGCGAGTGCCTGCAAGTGTGCGTCTACGCTCGTGGGTGCTGGGGTCTCGGCCACGATGGCCTCGGCCTCGGCGACCACGTCCGCCTGTGCCCATGCTGCGTGTGTGCCTGTGTGGACGTTCATGCAAGCCACGTTGCCCTCGTGGCGGGTCGTACGTGTGCGTTTCGCCCGCTTGCCTGCTGGGCCACGTAGCTCACGATCGTCCTCGAGACGCTTGCCTTCGAGTTTGGGAGCCTCGCTCACGGGGGTGGGCTCGGGGGTGGGCTCGGCTTTGACGCCCACGCCGTGTATGTTCACGAGGTGCCACGTACGGCCAGCGGCGGTTTTGAACGTCTTGCCCTTGCGCTTGCACTCTGCGTGCCTGCATCCTCGGGTGGTCGTGGTCGTGGCTGTGTCTGTGATCGTGTCCATGTATGTGCTCCTGCCCCGGTGCCGGGGCGGCTGTGCTCGGCGACGTGCCGGGCTTGGAATCTAAGCTACATCCAGCTTCAAATCCCTTCGGGGCCCCCACAACTTATCGGGCGCGCGCCATAACCCCGGGCGCCCGGGTCTGACCCCAATTTTCGTACGTGATTTTGGGATGTCGCCCCGGGCGCGCCAGCGCCGGATCCCGCTCCGCGCCCGAGGCGAAATGGAAACGTGCCGGCGCACATGCGCGTGATGCCACGGCGCTACCGTGTACGTCAAATCGGGCCGTTTTGCCTCGCACGCGAGCGCGTAAGGCGCGCGGATCCGCGCGGATACCCGCGACCCCCCAAAATCGGCCACGTGCCCACGTACGGCCGACGTAGCTTTGGACGTAGCTTTGCGTAGCTTTGAGCCCCCTCTTTTGGCGCGCCTGGCCGCGCGTGCATGTACGGGCGGACCCGGGGGGTAGGGATTGGGGTGCCCTCGCGTATAGATACATCTACCTGCTCGTGAATACGCTAAGTTTTTTCTGCGTTTCACCAGGTGCTATACGGTGATCGAGAGCGTTACGTGTTAGTGCGTAGAGGCGTTGGTTCGTAACTTTGGGGTCGTAGTGTGAGAGGCGTTCGTTGTGCACCTGTTCGGCGCACACCCCCTCCGTAGGTTCCCCCACGATTTTCCCGCCGAGGAGCGGAGAGCACAACCGGGCGCTGCGCCGCTAGGCCAGAGATACCCGGGACCGCTGTTGCCCTTGTCGATTGTACGCAGCCCTTGAGTTGCGTTTGTTCGGAAAGCTGACCAGTCGGTCTTGCATGGCGGTAGGTCTTACCGCTGAGCCACTGTCGTGGAGTGTAGCATGTACGAAATCATGTTTTGAGGAGGACAGGATGCACAACAGAGGTATTTACTGTGGGCCCCACTCGGTGGTGGTTGAGGGCGAGCAGCGCGCACGCTTTATGACCTCATCTGTAATAGCGTACGCATGGGCGCGCACACACGAGGAGGAGACCGGACTCAAGAGCCGGTGTGTCGAGTGGATAGACCTTCCTGACAACAAGAAGCCTATGAACAATGGGGTGCTTCTAAAAAGGAGCCGGCCCTCGCAGGCGAATAAAGGTCAGGCCAGCGTTATATACGGGGATGCTCGATGAGTGAACCCCTGCAAGCAGACGGCTATGAGGATGCGCTGATCGGAGTGGGCTGGCAGTTTACCCAGGAGCTCCGAGTGTACTCAGTGAAGAAGGTCCTGGAGAACCTCATGCGTGACATGAGCTACGAGGAAGCCCGGGAGTTCTACGACTTCAACATCGTGGGTGCCTACGTGGGCCCCGGTACACCTGTATTTGTGGAGGACGAGGAGTTTGATTGAGCTCGTAGTTGTAAACGAGGCCGAGAAGGAGCTTCACGTCTACGTTGAGGCCCTGGACGGCCCACCAGGCGTTGGTTCCTGGCTGATCGGTGATCCTCGCTCTATGAAAAGCGGTGGGATGAATACCATGAAGGTAGCCACGTTTGCTGTCGAGAATGTGACCGACGACGCACGCCTGGCTATGGCCGAAATGGTTGCTGAAAGCATCATGCTCCAGCCTGACGAGGTCGGCATGATGATCGACGTGCTGGAGGTCCTTAAAGACGGCACCGTGGCTCGAAAGATGGAGGAGTCAGCCCCCTACTACTTTGTTCACGCGTACGAGGGCGAATAACGTATCAGGAACTTTCTTGCTATGTTCGATTGATACGACAACACCCGTAGAGGAGCAGGAACTTGTCATTACAAAACGTCGCAAATGCGGCACGAGCACATCTCGGACGGTTCAGTCCGGGCAGGGTTAAGGAAAACATAGGGATCAAGGCAAGTGCCCCCGACGGCACCTACCTGGCAGACTTCCAGCTCAGCGAGCTTGAGGCAGCGGCACCCGGGCCCATTGATACACTTCGTGATGATTGCCTGGCTTTCGTCGCTGGCCTGAAAACAAAGGCCAGCGCGGATCTTCGCAAACGGATCGCAACGCGATGACCCTCCAAGACAGCAGAGTCTCCAACGCCTTTCGGCAAGATGAGACCGCACAGCGAAACAAAGAAGCCGAGGAACGCGCCAACCTGGTCGACTGGGTCGACGGACAGGGACGCTTCAAGCTCGGTGGCTACTGGGTAACTTCGGTATCTCCGAGCAAAGACACTGTTTATATCGGGTTCACCGGCCAGGTGGTCCAAACGGTCCAGATTAACGACAACCCAATGGTGGTGACTTCCCCGGACGGTCAACAGAAGGCGCGCGTGTACATCCGCACTTCTACTGAGTGGCAAGAAGTTATGACGCAACGGACCAGGCGTGATGAGATCCTCGATGAGAAGCTGGCGGCAGCTCGAGCCGAAGCTGAGCGAGAGATCATAGAGCTGTCAGAGGACTGGACTGAGGAGCAAGGCTCCGTCATACCGGCAGCCGCACCCTCGCCCGCGACTAACCGCGACGACATGATCGAAAACTCGACACAGATCGAGGATTGCGCGTTCGACGAGCCGCACTTCGACTGCCAGCCATGCCGTGCACACTTCCAGGACCCGGCTCTCCGCCGGGAGCATGAACGCACAGCAGGACATAAAGAGCTTGCCGGCACCGAAACAATTTAGTGGCGCACGAGAACGGCAAAGGCAAGACAAAGCGATCGCAGGCTCGGGCTGATTACGAACGGGATGATCGCGCTCGTGCTGACCCACTCGCGCCCATCCGGCACGAGTGGGTCATATCGGACGACCGTTTCATGCGGATGCTCGGGTACGTCTCGGACGCATACTCGCCGGCATCAGCTCGGGTACGCGCCGATCCCAGGGTGCCTATTACTAAGGCTGAGTTTGATCGCTGGATAATGGACCCGGATAACGCTGAGATCTACATGACTGCGCAGGACTTTGGTGAGGCCAAGCTAACGGACGAGCTCCGGGCGCAGAGTCTCAACCTGGCCAGCGGCAGGAAGGGCTCACACGTTGCGACTCAAGTTATGATGCGTGTTATTGGCAGAACGCCGGCACAGATTCAGCGCACCGCAAACGAGAAGCCAAAAGAGGAGCTCAGGTACATTCCGCCGGACGAGCTCGGTGAGCTCACAGACGTGGAACTGGAGGAGTTAAGTGCACGCAGTTAGCAAAGCACAGAGGGACGCAGCTCGTAAGGAGCTCACGTGGCGGTTGAACCACGACAGCCCCGTCAAGTTTAAGAGCATGTCGAGCGAACAGCTCTCAGATCTCGCCAACACAGACTTTCGGGACATGGACGTCCCCGACAGGATTCACCCTCAGAAGTGACTACCACCAGGATCAGCCCTAACGAGATCTACGCAGAGAAGGCCCGGCGCAGCTTTCGAGCCTACTGCGAGTTTGTTCATGGCGCCCCGGACACAAACAACGTGCTGGAGCCGCTAGAGCTCCCGCCCCACTTCGTCTACTTCGAGGCAACCCTCACCACGCAGGAGCCGGCGGAGAAGGCCACGGCTACCTCAGCCCCACCGGAGTTCTGGAAATCCCGGACCCGGCGCATGTATATCGAGTGGTCGATCGGGAAGTACCCCGAACGTGCACGCCTACTCATAATGAACACCGCTGCACAGGCCACCAAACAGGTGATGTCCGTTGCAGAGACGATTGAGCGTAACCCGCGCTATGCGATGGTGTTTCCTCATGTTGTTCCTGACGACAACAAACAGTGGAACCAGTCCACGCTCTACATACGCAGGGCGAACGCTGCCCGCCCGGACGCGACTTTGTTCGGCACCGGCGTGCTGGGCCCAATCCAGGGGGGTCACTTCGAGGAGATCTACCTCGACGACGTGACCGACCCCCAGGACGTCTACTCTGAAAAGACGATGCAGCAGCAGCGTGAGTGGATTAAGGGCCTACTACTTGACCGCCTTATTCGCGATCCCCAGGGCCATCCCGTCGGCTTGCTCGACGCCGTATTCACCCGATGGGGTGATAACGACCTGTGGGAGACGTTCACAGCTCCCATGAATCCCGATTCAGACGAGGGCGGACTCGGTATGCGTCAGGTGGTGCTGCCGGCAGTCAACGACGATGAACCCTACCCGTGGGGACGCGTCCTTTGGCCCCAGGCGTTTCCCGAGACCCGATTGGACCAGCTTCGATCGGAGAAGGGGATCTCGCTCTACACAATGACGTTTCTGTGCGATCCCTCCGCCACTGGAGGTATCGTATTCGCACGTCACCAATGGCACCGTTACGATTTCCGACAGCCCCCGGAGTTTGCACGCAAGATTCATTCGTGGGACACGGCTGGTGGTACGTCTGCGTCAGCCGCGTTCTCTGTCATG
>Ga0209501_10001679_pt1 | contig 24108 bp, 20 predicted proteins | sample ArcticOcean_MG_C_4_FD_187434 | JGI IMG/M metagenome (GOLD analysis project Ga0209501, IMG submission 187434) | Marine microbial communities from western Arctic Ocean - ArcticOcean_MG_CB4_134 (SPAdes) (version 2) | ecosystem: Environmental > Aquatic > Marine > Oceanic | place: Arctic Ocean...
AGCTATATCCATCCCATAAATTAAAACGAACCTTCTTTTTGTTAATATATAGCAATAATGCCACGTTATTATCTAATAAAACATAAAATAATAATCTCTAATCTTCATCATTTAACTTATAAGCAAAACCAATAGATAAAATAGATACCCTATTATCTATTTTAACTATATCAAGATTGTTTTGATGTATAATTTTAGTTTCCATTGAGTTTAAGCCTCTTTCGTATCTTATGTCAAATTGAATTTTTCCTAAATGAATTCGAGTACCCAGATTTAACCCCATAGTTGTATTATCTTCAATTTTTTCCGTATTAAAAGAACTAATCTTGATTTTTTCATTTAAGATATATTGAAAAGATGGACCAATAAAAACACTTAAAAACGGTAACACTTTATACCCAATTGTAATTGGAAGCTCAATCTTGTTCTGAATTAAATTAATATTATTTTTTGTTTTATTATATTGAAGCTCAGTCCTTAAATTAAAAACAGCTCCTTCAACAGAAATAAAACTTCCGATAAAAAAACCCTTGAAATCATCCTCAGTTACATTTAAGTCAATCTCTTGATTAATCGTTGAAATATCCGAACTATTATTTAAATTAATTCCTGCTTTAAAGCCATAATCAACTTGACTGAAGATTGAAATTGGCAGTAAAACAAAAAAAAATTTATAAAAAAGGTTCATTTAAACTATTTTCTTTCAATTACTTTTTCAACTTTAGCAATAATATTTTCGGTGTTTAAACCATATTTACCCATTAGTTGTTTGGGAGTGCCTGATTCCCCAAAAGTATCATTAGTTCCAACAAATTCTTGAGGAGAAGGTAAGTTCGATGAAAGTGTTCTAGAAACACTTTCGCCAAGCCCTCCATAAATATTATGTTCTTCAGCAGTTACAGCAGCTTTAGTTTTAGAAACTGATTTAAGTATTATTTCTTCATCTAGAGGTTTTATTGTGTGAATATTAATTACTTCAGCTGAAATACCTTTTTTATATAAAACTTCAGCAGCTTTAAGTGATTCCCAAACTAAATGACCTGTTGCTATAATAGTTACATCAGAACCTTCATTCATTAAAATACCTTTACCAATTTGAAATGAATTTTTTTCTGGTGTAAAATTTGGAACTTTTGGCCTACCAAACCTTAAATAAACTGGACCAACATGATCTGCTATGGCAAGAGTGGCAGCTTTAGTCTGATTAAAATCACATGTATTTATCACAGTCATTCCTGGAAGCATTTTCATAAGCCCAATATCTTCTAGTATTTGATGAGTAGCTCCATCTTCTCCTAGAGTAACACCAGCATGAGAAGCACAAATTTTTACATTTTTCCCTGAATACGCTATTGACTGACGAATTTGATCATAAACTCGTCCTGTAGAAAAGTTTGCAAAAGTTCCTGTAAATGGAATTTTATCTCCAATGGTTAGCCCAGCAGCAATCCCCATCATATTTGCTTCAGCAACACCTACTTGAAAAAAACGTTCAGGATTTTCAGATATAAATTGATCCATTTTTAATGAACCAATTAAATCTGCACAAAGTGCAACAACTTTTGGGTTAGTTCTTCCAAGTTCTGTTAATCCTGCTCCAAACCCTGACCTTGTATCATTAGCACCAGTATCTATATATTTTTTCATATTAATCGTTTTAATAATCACCTAATGTTTCAGGGTTTTGTAAAAGTGCTAGTTTTAATTGATCATCATTTGGGGCTTTTCCATGCCAAGCATGAGTATTCATCATAAAGTCAACTCCATTTCCCATTTCTGTTTTCATTAAAATAGCTACTGGTACTCCATTACCAAGATTACTTTTTGCTTCATTTAGTTTAGAGATGATTAACTCAATATTATTTCCTTCTTCTAACTCTAAAGTTTTCCATCCAAAAGAATCAAATTTTGATTTTAAACTTCCTAGGTTAAGAACATCATTAGTCGTACCATCAATTTGTTTACCATTTAAATCAATAGTAGCAATTATATTATCAACTCCTTTTGCTGCTGCAAACATTAAAGCTTCCCAATTTTGTCCTTCTTGAAGCTCCCCATCTCCCATTAAAACAAAAACAGTTTTAGAATCTTTATTGATTTTTTTACTTAATGCTGCGCCAATAGCAACTGATAATCCCTGTCCAAGTGATCCAGATGCAATTCTGATACCAGGAAGTCCTTCATGAGTTGTTGGGTGCCCTTGAAGTCTCGAATTAATTAACCTAAACGTATTAAGTTCCTCTACAGGAAAATATCTATTTCTAGCTAATACACTATAAAATACAGGAGAAATATGCCCATTTGATAAGAAAAAAAGATCTTCTTTTTCACCGTTCATATTGAAATTCGGATTATGTTCCATCACCTCATTATATAGTGCTACAAAAAACTCAGCACACCCTAAAGAGCCTCCTGGGTGCCCAGAATTTACTTTATGAACCATCCTTAAAATATCCCTTCTTACTTGTTGAACAAAGGCCTCTAATGATAAAATGTCTGACATGTCAAATTGATATTAATTCATTAACAATATTACATTAAATGAAAACGTTAGCAAAGCTCAAACTTTGCTAATTTTTTTAGTTTATAACGAATTAATTAACATTATAATTATCCTGTATTATAGATTGGTATCTTTGCTATTTCTTTTATTTATGAAATTTAATTTACACCAAACAGATAGGTTTTCAAATGCTAGAGCAGGAACTGTTTTCACTGATCATGGGGAAATTCAAACACCGATTTTTATGCCGGTGGGGACATCAGCGACAGTTAAAGGAGTTCATCAAAGAGAATTAGAAAATGACATTAATCCAGATATTATATTAGCTAATACGTACCATTTATATTTGAGACCAACCACTAAAATTATAGAAGCTGCAGGCGGAGTTCATAAATTTATGAATTGGAAAAAGCCAATCTTAACTGATTCTGGTGGATATCAGGTGTATTCATTGTCAGCAAATCGTAAAATTAAAGAAGAAGGAGTTAAATTTAAATCTCATATAGATGGATCATATCATTTTTTTACACCAGAAAGTGCTATTTCTATTCAGAGAAAAATAGGTGCTGATATAATTATGGCATTTGATGAATGCACACCATACCCTTGTGATTATAAATATGCAAAAACTTCTATGAATAGAACTCATCGGTGGCTTGATCGTTGTTTTTTACAAAACAAAAAAGAAACCTTTCTTTATGATTATTCTCAGACACTTTTTCCAATAATTCAAGGAAGTGTATATAAAGACTTAAGAAAAGAGTCTGCCGAGTATATTTCCAACAAAAATGCTTTTGGAAATGCAATTGGTGGTTTGTCTGTAGGAGAACCAGCCGAGGAAATGTATGAAATGACAGAAGTAGTTACAGCAGTTTTACCTCAAGATAAGCCAAGATATTTAATGGGGGTTGGCACCCCAATAAATTTACTTGAAAATATCTCTTTAGGAATAGATATGTTTGACTGTGTTATGCCTTCCAGAAATGCAAGAAATGGAATGGTCTTTACTGCAAATGGAATAATAAATATTAAAAATAAAAAATGGGAATCAGATTTTTCATTGCTTGATTCTGATAATTATTGTTTTGTAGATGTGTCCTATTCGAAGTCTTATGTAAGACATCTTTTTACTATTAATGAAATGTTAGGTAAACAAATATGTACTATTCATAACCTTGCTTTTTATATGTGGTTGGTTCGAGAATCTAGAAAACATATATTAGCAGGAGATTTTGCGTCATGGAAAACAAAAATGGTGAAACAATTAGATCAACGTTTATAGAATGAAACTTATTGATTGGTATATTATAAAAAAATATTTAGGTACTTTCTTTGTAATGATTTTATTATTTATTCCAATAGGAATAATGGTAGATATAGCAGAAAAAATAGATAAGTTTAAAGAAAATGAGGTTCCAACAAACGACCTGATTAATTATTATATTGACTTTACATGGTATTTCGCGAATCTTCTTTTCCCCATATTTCTTTTTTTATCTGTAATATGGTTCACCTCAAAACTGGCAAATAATACTGAGGTGATAGCAATTTTGAGTTCAGGAATTTCATTTACTAGATTTATGAGACCATTTATCATTTCAGCTTCATTAATAGCTATTATTGCTTTTGTAATGGGAATGTTTATTGTTCCAATTTCTAACAAAGGATTTAATGAATTTTTATTTAAGTATACAAAAAAGAAAAATGAAAGAAATACCTCATATCTTTTTAAACAAATAAATCCTAAAGAATTTATTTATGTTAGTAGCTACAACCCTTTAAGACAAAGAGCCAATAACTTTACACTTGAAAGATTTAATAAAGAAAAGTTAGATTTAAAAATAACAGCTGAGAGTATTCGTTGGGTTCAAAAAGATTCATTTTTTCGTCTTTCAACCTATACTAAAAGAACTGTAAGTGGAGATGTTGAGTTTTTTGAAAAATCATCAGTTAAGGATACAATTTTTGATTTTAAAATTGATGATCTAGCTCCAGTCAATTATAAGGCAGAGACATTAACAATGTTTGATTTGAATGATTTTGTAAAAAAGGAAAAAGAAAGTGGATCCATAATGATTAACTCTCACTTATTAGTTAGACATAAAAGATATAGTTTGCCCTTGGCGTCTTTTATATTGACTATAATAGCAGTTTCTATGTCTTCTTTTAAAAGAAGAGGTGGTATGGGGGTTAATTTAGCTTTTGGAATTACTCTTGGATTTTTATTTATTTTTTTTGATAAAATATTTGGAGTATTGGTTACAAAATCTAATTTCTCTCCTTTTTTAGGAGCTTGGTTGCCATTAATGTTATTTGGTATTTTAGCCACTTTTTTATTAAAATATGCAAAACGATAAAACTAAAGACTTAATTCATTTTCATTTTTTGGTTTTTCTTTGGGGTTTTACTTCAATATTAGGAGCCCTGATAGAGTTAAATTCAATTCAAATTGTTTGGTACCGAATGTTTATAGCATATTTTTTAGTTGGTTTGTATTTGTTTTATAAAAAAAGAAAAAAGTTTTTTATTCAAAAGAAATATTTTGTTCAACTATTCATAGCAGGAGTTTTAATATCCTCACATTGGGTAGCATTTTTTTATGCTATTAAAATTTCGGGTGTATCTTTAACATTATCAATAATGGCATCCGGTGCTTTTGTTACATCTTTAATTGAACCTGTTGTTTTTCGGCGAAAATTTTCATTAAAAGAGTTTTCGTATGGCTCAATCACATTAATAGGTTTAATAATTATTTTTAGAGCAGAATTTGATCAATATATTGGAATGTCAATTGCTTTTTTAGCAACAATTTTAAGTGTAATTTTTACTTTGTTAAATAGTAAATTAGTTAAAGAAAAATTATCTCCTACCTCTATTACTTTTTATGAACTTTTCATTGGTTGGTTTATGTTATCTATTTATATGTTGTTCGATTTTGATCAACTGAATTCATTATTTCAATTTGGCAAAAATGATTTAATTTTATTATTAATTTTAGGATCTATATGTACTGCCTATGCTCATGTAGGCTCTGTTAAAGTTATGCGAAACTTATCTCCTTTTTCATTTATGATAATAATAAATCTCGAACCTGTTTATGCGGTCATATTATCATTAATATTTTTTGGAAAAAATGAATTAATGAGTTTTGATTTTTATATTGGTTTTACCCTAATTTTAACATCAATATTTTTAGACAGCTTAGATAAGCGTAAAACTATTATAAAGAAATTAACTGAAAAGAAATTACATTTGTAAATAACATACTAATAAATATGGAATATTTGGATTTTGAGGAGCCAATAAAATATCTACATGAACAAATAAAAAAGTGTAAAGATATTGGAGATGAAAGCACAGTTGATGTAAGTGATACTTGTGAGCTTTTGGAGACCAAACTACAGGCAACTAAAAAAGAAATTTATGGGAATTTAAGTGCTTGGCAAAGAGTTCAATTATCTCGACACCCCTCTAGACCATATACTTTAGATTACATTAAAGCTTTAACCAAAGACACTTTTCTTGAACTTCATGGTGATCGAAATGTAGCTGACGATAAAGCTATGATTGGTGGTTTAGGTAAGATTGATGATCAATCTTTTATGTTTATAGGAACTCAAAAAGGATATAACACAAAAACAAGGCAGTATCGAAATTTTGGCATGTCTAATCCTGAAGGGTATAGGAAAGCTTTAAGACTTATGCATTCTGCTGAAAAATTCAATATTCCTATAGTATGTCTTATTGATACACCTGGAGCATTTCCTGGACTTGAAGCTGAAGAAAGAGGACAAGGAGAAGCTATTGCAAAAAACATTATAGGAATGATGTCTTTAAAAATCCCCATAATTGTTATAATTATAGGAGAAGGAGCTTCTGGAGGAGCACTAGGTATTGGAGTAGGTGACAAGGTTTTTATGCTTGAAAATACGTGGTATTCAGTAATTTCTCCAGAGTCATGTTCTTCAATTTTATGGAGAAGTTGGGAACACAAAGAAGCTGCTGCCGAAGCACTAAAATTAACCCCTCAAGATATGCTAAAAGCTAAATTAATAGATAAAATAATTAAAGAACCTTTAGGAGGCGCCCATTTTGATCGAGAGACTACATTTGAGTCAGTTAAAAAAGAAATATTAAGTACATTTCAAAAATTAAAAAAAATGGAATCTAGAATGAGAATTGATTTACGTAGAAATAAATTCTCAAATATGGGTGTTTTTAAAGAAGATAAGTGATAATTTTTATCTTATTAACAAGTTTTGTAAGTTATCAACTTATTATCTGTTCACATTTGATATAAAAAAAAAACTTTCCTTTCATATATCAAGCTTACATTTGAAAAATGGAAGAAAAAAAATCTATTTTTAAAACTATTAAACAAAACACTTCAGTCGTTAATCTTGCACAAGGAAAACTTCCTCCTCAAGCTTTAGATTTAGAAGAAGCAGTTTTAGGAGCAATGCTAATTGATAAAAAGGGTGTTGATGAGGTTATTGATGTTTTACAGCCTGAGGCTTTTTATAAAACTGCACATCAATATATTTTTGAAGCAATATTGCTGTTGTTTGAGTCTACTGATCCAATTGACTTATTGACGGTTTCATCAGCTCTTCGAAAAGCAGAGAGACTTGAAGCGGTAGGTGGTGATTTTTATTTAGTTCAATTAACTCAAAAGATTGCAAGCTCTGCCCATATTGAATTTCATGCCAGAATTATTTTACAAAAATATATTCAAAGAAGCCTAATTAAAATATCAAGTGAAATAATAGAAAAATCATATAAAGACTCAACTGACGTATTGGAGTTGTTAGATGAAGCAGAGTCTAAGCTTTATGATGTTACTCAAGGTAATATTAAAAAATCTGCTACATCTGCTCAAAATCTCGTTATAGAAGCTAAAAAGAGAATTGAGGATATAGCAAGTCGTGGAGGTTTAAGTGGAATTAGTAGCGGTTTTGATGAACTTGATAAACTAACATCAGGATGGCAACCTAGTGATTTAATAATCATTGCTGCTCGACCTGGTATGGGAAAAACTGCATTAACATTGTCAATGGCAAGAAATATTGCAGTCGGTAGACAAATACCTGTAGCATTTTTTTCTTTGGAGATGTCCTCGGTCCAACTTATTACAAGATTGATATCTGCCGAAACAGGTCTTTCATCTGAAAAATTAAGAACAGGTAAATTAGCACAACATGAATGGCAACAATTAAATGTAAAGGTAAGTGACCTTGAAAAAGCACCCTTATATATTGATGATTCTCCTTCATTATCAATTTTTGAACTACGAGCTAAAGCTAGAAGACTTTCTAGATTACACGGAATTAAGCTTATTATTATTGATTATTTACAATTAATGACTGCAACAACCAATCATAAATCTGGTAACAGAGAGCAGGAAATTTCAACCATTTCTAGAAATCTCAAAGCTCTTGCAAAAGAACTTGACACTCCAGTAATTGCACTTTCACAATTATCAAGAGCAGTAGAAACCAGAGGAGGAACTAAAAGACCTCAACTGTCAGACTTAAGAGAGTCTGGAGCAATTGAACAAGATGCAGACATTGTGTCTTTTATATATCGTCCAGAATATTATGGAATTGATGAGTGGGATGATGAAGACCGAAGTCCATCAAATGGGCAGGCTGAATTTATTGTAGCAAAACATAGAAATGGAGGATTAGATAATATTAGACTTAAATTTATTGGACATCTTGGTAAGTTTGAAAATATTGCTGATTTTGATACATCTCCTGAATATCAATCAAAAATGAATCCTGAAAATAATAACACTATTTCTAATAAAAATATTCCAGATGCAAATAATACATTTGGAACACCGTATAAAGACACAAATGGAGATGACACTCCTTTCTAAATGAATAAATTCTCATTTAATTCAGGGCCTGCTATTGTTATAACTGCAGCTTTTATTGGCCCTGGAAGTTTAACAGTTTGCGCTATTGCTGGAGTTGAATTTGGTTATGAATTATTATGGGCTGTTTTGCTTTCTTGTATAATTACTATTTTTTTTCAAAACACAGTTGCTCATTTAAGTTTTAAATCTGGTCAAGGTTTAGTTGAATTATTTAATAACAAATTAAATAATTCAATATTCCGTTATTTATTTACTACATGGGTGTTGATTGCAATTTTTATTGGGAATGCAGCATATGAAGCTGGAAATATATCTGGAGCTTTTATAGGTTTAAAAAAGTTTATTGAATTATCATCATTTAATAGTGCTCAACTTTTGAGTCCCTTTTTAAATTATTTTATCGCTATTACTATAATGTTTTTAGTTTGGAATGAAAACAATAGATTAATTAAAAATATTTTAGGTGTTACTGTGTTTATCATGAGTATATCCTTTTTTTTTGCAGCTATTTTAACAAAACCATCTTTTTATGAGTTATTAAAAGGATTTTTAATTCCTAGGTGGAGGCCTGAGATATGGAAAACTATTATCGCTGTTTTGGGAACAACTATAGTCCCCTATAATTTATTTTTACATGCTGCATTAGTTAAGCATGATTTAAATCGTTTACAAATTTCATATTTAAGAAGAGATACTATTATTGCGGTGGGGTTTGGTGGATTAATTTCATCTGCAATAATTATAGCATCAGCAGGAGCAAATATCAATCAAATTAATTCAATAAATGATTTAGGAAATGCACTTTATAACTTGTATGGACCAAATTCTCAAATTTTTATTTCTATTGGTCTTTTTACGGCAGGTCTAAGTTCAGCTATAACAGCTCCTATAGCTGCAGGGTATGTTGTTGAAGAATCTTTTATTAAACATGCAAATCGAAAAGTTTTAAAAAAAATATCAATATATTTTGTGATTATTTCAGGATTAGCTTTTACTGTTTCTGGTTACAATCCAATAGAGTTAATAAGAACAGCTCAAGTTGCAAATGGATTACTACTTCCTGGAATGGCTTTATTTATATGTATTTTATGCTTTCCAAAAAAAGATGACATTTTGCTTAATAAAATACGATTTTTAGGTCTTTTGATTTTATTTTTATTTTTTACTTTTCTTGCTGCTAAGGTTTTGTTTTTATAGTATTTTTAATCAATATCGAATATTTAAAATATAAATTTTGTGCAAATAAATGTCGACTTAGGAGAAGGGGGTGAAAATGATAATGTTTTCATGCCTTATATAACTAGTTGCAGTATAGCTTGTGGAGGTCATTATGGTTCTATTAAAACAATTAAAAAGACAATTGCTTTATCGTTACGTTATGGTATAAATATTGGATCTCACCCCTCATACCCTGATAAAAAAAATTTTGGAAGAAAATCTATAAATATAAAATTAAATGAATTTCAAGATTCAATTAGAGATCAACTATTAAATTTTAAAAATGCACTTAGTTTTTTTTCTATTGAATGGCATCATTGTAAAGCACATGGAGCTTTATATAATGATATAGCAGATAACGGTAAATTGACTGATGCTTATTTGGAGGTTTTAAGTGATTTTTCAGAAATTAATTATTTAATCCTGCCAATTTCAAAACCAATAATTGAATCTGCTGAAAGAATGAATTTTAAAGTTTTAAAAGAAGTTTTTTCTGATAGAAATTATGATAAAGTATTGTCTTTGATTCCTAGAAGTGATAAAAAATCAATTATTAGTTCTTCTAATAATTTTTTAATGAATTTAAAATTTCTATTAGATGGAAAAATTCAAACTTCAGATGGGGTCATTAAAAATGTATTATATGATACTATTTGTCTACATAGTGATACACTTCAATCTATAGAATTTATTAATATTATGACTAAAGAAATCAATAAAAAACAGTTATAATGGAACTAAAAACTAGGTTTAACGCGTTTGGAAAAAAAGTATATATTATAAATATTAAAAAAAAAATTCATATAAATAGTTTTATTGCTTGGCAATCAGAATTATGTAATTCTATTCAAAATAACTTTGAAGATATAATAGAAGATGTTGTTTTTTCTCTATCAGAGATTACACTTTTCTTTAAAGAAATACCCAATGATAATGATAAAAAACAAATAATATTATGGCTAAGGAACTTTTCTGTAAAAAAGCAAAATATAAAAAGAAATCTTTGGGAAATACCTGTTTGTTTTGATCCTATATATTCTCAAGATATATTGAATTATTTTGAAAATAATTCAATAGCCTACAAAACATATATTTTAAATTTTTTGAAATGTACTTTCCAAGTACATCATTATGGTTTTTTACCTGGATTTTTTTACTCTACAGGACTTCCGACTAAATTAAATTTACCAAGGAAAGCCACTCCTTTAAAATTAATAGAACCTGGCACTTTAGCTATAGGTGAATCATATGTTGGAATTTATCCTCAAAAAAGCCCAGGTGGGTGGCATAGAATTGGAAAAACGTATTATTCTTTTTTTAATAGGTTAAATGATCCTCCTTGTTTTGCTTTGCCAGGTGATAAGATTAAGTTTAGCTCTATAAACCTTGATGAATATCAAAAACAAAATGATAAAATTCAGTATTCCAAAAAACTACCAAATTCAACATCATTTGAAATCATCTGTTAAAATAATTGATCCTGGATTTTATACATCCATTCAGGATAATGGTCGTTATGGTTATAGGAGAGTTGGTTTTCCTGTTTCAGGTCCTATGGATAAATTTTCATTTACAACTGCAAATAAATTAGTTGGAAATTTTAATAATGAACCTGCTTTAGAATCTACATTTAAAGGTCCAAAACTATTATTTTCAGGACCTAGCTGGGTAGCTGTAAGTGGAGCAATAATTCCTGTACATAAGAATGATAGAATTATTGAATTGAATAAACCTTTTTTTTGTGATTTAGGAGATATTTTAGAGTTAGGATCTGTTAAAAAAGGTGTTAGAAGTTATATTAGTTTTGGTGGTGGTATATTTCAAAATAAGGTTTTTGGAAGTTATTCTCAATATTATCCAATAACTAAAAATGCTACTATAATAAAGGGAGAAAACATTTCACTTAAAGGCTCAACAAGTCTTTTAAAGCATAAGAAATTTCATTTTAAAATAAATAATTTAAGATTTGATCAAAAATTAGAAGTTTTTGAGGGGCCATATTGGAAGTGTCTGGATAATGAATTAAAAAAGATAATATTAAATATAGAATTTAAAATAGGTTCAAATGATAGGATGGCTTATCGATTGACTGGAAGTTTGCCTAAAAATAAAATCTCATCACCCAGTGCACCTGTTCTTCCTGGCACTGTTCAATTAACACCAAATGGAGATTTAATAATTGTAATGCGAGATGGGCAAGTTACAGGTGGATATCCTAGAATACTCCAGTTGACTGAAAAATCTCAATCACACTTATCCCAATTTATGACAGGAAAGTCAATTAATTTTAAAATTATCGAGAATGATATATCTCATTAGTAGGTATTCTAAATCTTTCACCATAAACTCCTTCTTCTTTACGTATTCCACACCCTATAACCATACTAATTTCAGTACTATATGGTAGTTCTAGATCTTTCTTTATTCTATTTGAGTCAAAACCTTCCATTGGACAAGTATCATATCCAATCCCAGCCATACCTACCATAAAAGATTGAGCTGCTAAAGCAGCACTTTTATGGGAAATTACTCTTAAATCACAGATTCCAACTTCACGATATATTGGCTTATATAAACCAGCCACTTTTGTATATATTTTTTTTATAAAACCTATTAATCCAAAAAAATCTGAATAAAGTAATGGAACTAATTTTTTATAATAATGTAAAGCTTTCTTTTCTAGATTTGGATCTAAATTTTCAATTTTAGATAAAGAGGATTTGATATTAGTTATATTTGAATCAAGTCTATTTCTCCACAAATCTTTTCTAACAACTACAATAACTAATTGTTCGGCTGTTTTAGCAGCTGGTTGATTAAAACATGATTTGACAATTTTTTCTTTTTCATTTTTTGAAATTACATGATGAAATTCCCATAATTGCATATTACTGCTTGAGGGTGAGAGTGTAGCTTGTATGATACATTTCTTAACTTTTAGTTGATCTATTGGTTTTTTCGGATCATAAACACGTACAGATCTTCTAAAAAATATGGCCTCACTAACTGATTTTTCTTGCATATGAATAGCTTACCCCTCGTTAAAAAGGATTATTTTTGCTGCAAATATCAGCAATTTTTAAATAGTTTTTAAATTATTATATTAAAAATTGATTTGAATTCCAGCTTTTATTTGTTGTAAAGTAATGATATTCATAGTGTTAATTATAAATTATGTGTTTTGGGCATAGTGATGATTTATTACATTATTTAATCTAATTAGTTGTTCTAATTATTTTCGTTAAACAAACTTCCATTATGGATTTAAATAAATATAGTCATCAAGTCACACAAGATTCCTCACAGCCAGCAGCCCAAGCTATGCTTCATGCTATCGGTTTGACTGATGACGATTTTAAAAAGCCTTTAGTTGGTATTGCCAGTACTGGATATGAAGGGAATCCATGCAATATGCATTTAAATGATCTTTCTGTTCATGTAAAAAAAGGAATTGAAAATGACAAAAATATGGTTGGATTAATTTTCAACACAATTGGAGTTAGTGATGGAATTTCCATGGGAACTCCAGGTATGAGGTTTTCACTTCCTTCTAGGGATATTATAGCAGACTCAATTGAAACTGTGGTTCAAGCAATGTCTTATGATGCTGTTGCTACTGTTGTTGGGTGTGATAAAAATATGCCAGGAGCTTTAATGGCTATGATAAGATTAAATCGTCCTAGTATATTAGTTTATGGAGGTACAATATCTTCTGGGTGTCATAATGGAAAAGAACTGGATGTTGTTTCAGCATTTGAAGCGTGGGGAGAAAAAGTGGCTGGAACTATTGATGAAAAGGAGTATAAAAATATAATTCAAAAAGCTTGTCCTGGAGCCGGAGCATGTGGTGGTATGTACACTGCAAATACAATGGCCTCTGCTATAGAAGCCTTAGGAATGTCATTACCATATAATTCATCTAATCCAGCAATAAGTGAGGATAAAATAACTGAATGTCATTTAGTTGGTAATTCTATTTACAATCTTTTAAAAAATGATATTAAACCCTCTGACATTATAACAAAAAAATCACTGAACAATGCATTGAGATTAATATCTGTTCTTGGAGGTTCTACAAATGCAGTTCTTCATTTTCTAGCTATTGCTAAGGCTGCAAATATTGATTTAAACATAGATGATTTTCAAAAGATTAGTGATAAAACTCCTTTTCTAGCTGATTTGAAGCCTAGCGGAAAATATTTGATGAAAGATTTACATTTAATAGGAGGAATACCAGCTGTGTTAAAATTTATGTTAGAAAATGATATGATTAATGGAGAATGTCTCACTGTAACTGGAAAAACATTAGCTGAAAATTTAGAAAATGTTCCACCACTTAAAAAAAATCAAAATTTAATACGTCCATTAAATAACCCTATTAAACCTACTGGTCATATTCGTATTTTGAAAGGTAATCTTGCTCCATTTGGATCTGTTGCTAAAATCACAGGAAAAGAAGGGCTTGTTTTTAAAGGACCAGCTCGTGTATTTGATAGTGAATTTGAAGCTAATGATGGTATTTCTTCTGGAATGGTTAATAAAGGTGAAGTTATAGTTATTCGTTATGAGGGACCAAAAGGAGGTCCTGGAATGCCTGAAATGCTTAAGCCAACTGCAGCTATAATGGGAGCAGGGCTTGGAAAAAATGTTGCATTAATTACAGATGGAAGATTTTCGGGAGGAACACATGGATTTGTAGTAGGACATATAGTTCCAGAAGCTCAAGAAGGAGGACCAATTGCACTTATTAAAGATGGAGATATTATTACTATTGATGCTGAATCAAACACTATAAGGATTGATTTGTCTGACAAGGAATTACTTTTAAGAAAGTCAAAATGGATTAAACCGGAATATAAATTTCAAAAAGGTGTTTTATTTAAATACATTAAAAATGTTAGTAATGCTTCAAATGGCTGTGTAACTGATGAAAAATAAATTATGAAAAATAATAATGAATCAATCAAAATTTCCGGAGCAGAAGCTGTTATTCAAAGTCTCTTAGCAGAGGGAGTAGATTTAATTTATGGTTATCCTGGCGGTGCAATAATGCCAATTTATGATGAGTTATATAAGTTTCAAGAGAAGTTACAACATGTTTTAACTAGACATGAGCAAGGTGCAGCTCATGCAGCTCAAGGCTACGCAAGAACTTCTGGTAAAGTTGGAGTTGCTATGGCAACATCTGGACCTGGTGCTACTAATTTAGTTACTGGAATTGCTGATGCTCAAATTGATTCTACTCCAATAGTATGTATAACAGGCCAAGTAGCTTCACACCTTTTAGGTTCTGATGCTTTTCAAGAAATTGATATAATTGGTATTTCAATACCTGTAACTAAATGGAATTATCAAATTACAAAAGCAAGTGAAGTACCATCTATATTGGCAAAAGCTTTTTATATAGCTAAATCTGGTAGACCAGGCCCTGTTCTTATTGATATTACAAAAGATGCCCAGTTTGAAGAATTTGATTTCAAATATGAGCACTGTAAAGGTATAAGAAGCTATAAACCAGTTCCTGATTTGAATATGGAGTCATTAAAAGATGCTGCAGAAATTATTAATAAAGCAAAAAAACCAATGATAGTTTGGGGTCAGGGAGTTATTTTAGGCCGTGCAGAAGAATTACTCAAAGAGTTTATTGAACACTCTGGAATTCCTGCAGTTTGGACTATTTTAGGCGTATCCGCAATACCCACATCACACCCGTTGAATAAAGGTATGGTAGGTATGCATGGGAATTATGGACCAAACATTTTAACTAATGAATGTGATGTTCTTATAGCTATTGGCATGCGTTTTGATGATCGAGTTACAGGTAAGTTAGAAACTTATGCTAAGCAAGCACAAATAATTCATTTTGAAATTGATCCTGCTGAAATTAATAAAAATGTATATGCAGACGTTGCTGTTTTAGGAGATTGTAAGATAAGTTTAAAAAAAATAATTCCTTTAATAAATAAGGACACCTATTCTTCTTGGATTTATCGTTTCGATTCTTTAATGGAAATTGAAAATGAAAAAGTTATACAAAATGATTTATTTCCAACAAAAAAAGGGCTTACGATGGGTGAGTCAATAAGAACTATAAATAAATATACCAAAGGAGACGCTGTTATAGTAACAGATGTTGGTCAACATCAAATGGTGGCATGCAGATATACTAACTTTATTAAATCTAAAAGTAATATTACATCTGGAGGTCTCGGTACAATGGGATTTGCATTACCAGCAGCTATAGGAGCTAAAATGGGTGCGCCTGGTAGGCAAGTTATTGCGATTATAGGAGATGGAGGGTATCAAATGACAATACAAGAATTAGGAACTATTTTTCAAACTAAAACTGCTGTTAAGATTGTTGTTTTAAACAACGGGTTTTTAGGCATGGTACGCCAATGGCAACAAATGTTTTTTGATAAAAGATATTCTTCAACAGAGATGGTTAACCCTGATTTCGTTAAAATTGCAAAAGGGTATTACATCGATGCTGAAAAAGTAAGTGAAAGAAATGATCTAGATCCTGCTATCTCTAGAATGTTATCTTCAGACAAACCATATTTTTTAGAAATATGCGTTGAAAAAGAAGACAATGTTTTTCCAATGATTCCAACAGGCGCATCAGTTTCAGACATAAGATTATCATAAAATGAATACAAAAGAAACATATACTATATCAATTTATTCAGAAGACAATATTGGCTTATTAAATCGAATTTCTGCAATATTTTTAAAAAGACATATAAACATTGAAAGCTTTTCTACATCTTTATCTGAGATAGAGAATGTTTTTAGATTTATTATTGTTGTTAACATGGGTTCTGATCAAATAAATAAAATTATTCTTCAAATAGAAAAACAAGTAGACGTAATTAAAGCATATTATCATACTGATGATGAAACAATTTTTCAAGAATCAGCTTTATATAAAGTAAAGTCTAGCTCTCTTTTTGAAGAAAGACATATACAAAATGTTATAAAAAAAAGTCATGCAAATATAGTTACTGTTTCTCCAGATTTTTTTGTTATTGAAAAAACTGGCTTTAGACATGAAACAGAAGATTTAAGAAAAAAATTAGTTGAGTATGGCTTACTTCAATTTGTTAGATCTGGACGAATTTCGGTAACTAAGTCTAAAATGGAAATATCAGAAATGCTTAACACTTTTAATAAAAAATAAAAAAATGGCAAATTATTTTAACCAATTAACATTAAGGAAACAGCTACAACAGCTAGGTAAGTGTCGGTTTATGGAATCTTCTGAATTTTCAGAAGGCGTGTCTATTTTAAAAAATAAAAATATCGTTATAGTTGGGTGTGGAGCTCAGGGATTAAATCAGGGTCTAAACATGAGAGATTCCGGCCTGAAGATATCTTACGCGCTCAGACAAGGAGCTATAGATCAGAAAAGAACGTCATTCATTAATAGTTCTGAAAATAATTTTAAAGTAGGAAATTATGATGAAATGATTCCTAATGCTGATATAGTGATTAATCTGACTCCTGATAAAAATCACACCTCTGTTATAAATTCGATAATGCCACTAATGAAGAAAAATGCGACTATTTCTTATTCTCATGGTTTTAATATTGTTGAGGAAGGAATAAGGATTCGAGAAGATTTGACTGTTATTATGGTTGCTCCTAAATGTCCTGGATCCGAGGTTCGAGAAGAATATAAACGAGGATTTGGAGTTCCTACCTTGATAGCTGTTCATCCCGAAAATGACCCAAAAGGAATTGGTTTAAATCAAGCAAAAGCTTATGCTGTTGCTACTGGTGGAGATAGGGCTGGTGTTTTAGAATCTTCTTTTGTTGCTGAAGTGAAGTCTGATTTAATGGGAGAACAAACGATATTATGTGGTGTTTTACAAACTGGAAGTATTTTATGCTTTGATAAAATGATAAATGAAGGAATTGATCCTTCGTACGCTTCTAAACTAATTCAATATGGATGGGAAACAATTACCGAAGCATTAAAGCATGGAGGAATAACTAATATGATGGATAGATTATCTAATCCAGCTAAGATAAAAGCCTTTGAACTTTCTGAAGAATTAAAGTTTATTTTAAAGCCACTATACAATAAACACATGGATGAAATAATGTCAGGTGATTTTTCAAAAACGATGATGGAGGATTGGGTTAATGATGATAAAAACCTTCTAAGCTGGAGATCTGCTACATCAGAAACTGCTTTTGAAAAAACTATCCCAACCACAAAAGAGATTAGTGACCAAGAGTATTTTGACAATGGTATTTTGATGGTTGCATTTGTTCGTGCAGGAGTAGAACTAGCATTTGACACAATGGTTGATGCGGGTATAAAAGAGGAATCTGCATATTATGAGTCATTGCATGAAACACCTCTTATTGCTAACACAATAGCAAGAAAGAAATTGTTTGAAATGAATCGCGTAATATCTGATACAGCAGAGTATGGATGTTATTTATTTGATCATGCCGCAAAACCATTGTTAAAAATATTTATGAGTAAAATTTCATCCGATGTTATAGGTAAACCCTTCATGAAAGGTAAGAATGACGCAGATAATCAAAAATTAATTGCTATTAACGAAATGATTCGTTTTCACCCTATAGAAATTATTGGTTATGATCTTCGTGAGTCCATGACTGAGATGAAGAAAATTTAATCGATTTATAGTAATTAACTATATACTGTGTTAGCAAATGTTTTAATCCGCAAATTGGACTCTAACTAGAGGACTACTTATGAGACTATAAAAAACTTTAACGTTCATATAAAAATAGATTGTTCTAATTTTGGCATTGGCCACAAAATGGCTGTTATAATAATTACTGCTAGTAGTAAAGTAATATTGAATAAAATATTTTAAGGAATAGGTTATCGATAATTTGTTTTTCAATTTCACATAAGATCAGCATTAAAGATAGCATTTGAAAGAAGTCTATTTGTTCCATACCAAAATGCTCTAAACTGGGTGTTATCTGTAAACATTAAAACCTTGCCCTTTCCAACTCTTTTGACTTTAAAAGGAACACTATTTTTTAAAATGTCTAAATTATCATTAGATATGTATCCACTTAATAAAGGACTTTTGGTATACTGAATAGGGTTGTTAAACTTATCTTTTTCGGGTGACATAAAAATTGTTGAGTTTCTAAAATGAGGTAGAGTTGAATTAGAAACACCAAAGTTTATGGGATGACTTCTGTCCAAATTTGTATTAAATATTGAACCGCTAATTAATTGAGCACCATAATAGTTTCTTTTTTGATCAAAATCAACATTAGATGGTTTTAATTCATTTTTAATAAAGTTTATTTTAACAATTTCATTTTTATTAAGCCATTGAATTGATGATCTATATGCAATTAATTTTCCACCATCTATTATAAAAGTTTTAATTTGATTAGCATCTATCTTATTTCCAGAGTAATTAGGTAGAATTATATGGGAATATTTAGATAAATTTGATCTAATCAGGTTATTAACATCAATTTTTGTAACAGGAATCTCATATTTCGTATCTAAAAGATGCCATATTTCTCCAGCATCATAACTTCGAATTCCATCACCTACAATTAAAGCAATTTTCGGTTTTTTTACTGTTATAAAATTTCGAGACCCTAGATCTATACCTTCTGTTAATCCTGTTGAAACTCCATGCACTTCTAGGGAACTGATAGAAGCAATTTTTTTGATTTCATCAAAAATTTCATTACTATTTAATTTTTGATTTTGAACCGGTATTAAATAGGTTCCATAATCATAAGAAAGACCATTAAGTTTAAAAGGTTTTAATCCTATTTTAACGCGTATACCATTTTCAATTAGAGAATATATAGCTTTGGGTGTATAGTAACTATTTCCTTCAAAAAGATATGCGTAGGAAGCTTTTTTATCTACATTTCCAAGAGGGTGCTTTAAATCTTTAACCTCGCTACCTATAATTTCTTCAGATTTTTCAAAATGATAATTTACATTAAATGCTAAAGGGAATGTCCATGCAGATATATCATAAAACAAACTATCTGTGAACTTTGTTTGAGTGTCAAATATGGCGTGGATCAATTTAAATTTCTTTTGATTTAATGGAACTACAAAACTATTTTCTTTTGAATATATTTTTCCATTACGAGATAATGATTTGTTAATTCGATGAATTTTTATGCCGTGTAAATTCAACACTTCTGCAAGATGAAATGTTGTTGCTGGGTCTTTTGGAGCTTCAAAAACAATTGCTTTTGATTTATCTTTAGAAGCTAAAACACGTGCATCATTATAAAACTTTCTATAATAATTTAGTATCTCAACTCGCAATTCATTAGCTGCTTTCAATGTCGAAAAAGCTGCAGTAAGTTGATTTCTAATAGTGAATGGAAATGTTAATATACCATTATCACTTTCTTGTATATGTCCTTTAGAACTTGCCTGTTCAAATAAAATACCAATACTTCCATTTACATCAGGATATGTAGATCCTTTACCATAGTAAAAATCATCGTAATCTTCTTCAGTATAATACAGTGAGCCGATTTTATTTAGTGCATCAGCATGATAATTACCAATTTTTCTTGTTAGTTTTTGATTCATAATTGGAGTTAATGGATGCACTCTTGAATCAATTCCAGGCTGGAAAAAGAAACTTGAATTAGTGCCCATTTCATGATGATCTGTAAGAACATTTGGAATCCAATCTGTAAAAGTTTTTATCCTAGCCCTAGACTCAGGGAGTTGAACTGGAAGCCAATCTCTATTCAAATCAAACCAATAATGATTAGTTCTTCCCCTTGGCCAATTTTCGTTATATTCACGATCTTGACTGTCAGGGTTTAGTAACATATTTCTATTACTATTAGCCCATTGTGAAAATCTTTGAAGGCCATCAGGATTGAAGCTTGGGTCAAATAAAATAACAGTGTTTTTTAACATTTCTTTTGTTTCACTAGATTCACTAGCTGCTAAATGATAAGCTACAAGAATTCCAGCATTAGCTCCACTTGGTTCGTTACCATGAATCGAAAAACCTTGATATACAATAATAGGAAGTTCTTCAGTATTTAATTTATCACTCCCTAACTTTGTTAATTCTATATGTGATTTTTTAATTAATCCAATTTTTTTATGATTTTCTGGATCAGTAATAGTTAATAAAAGTATTGGTCTTCCTTCATATGTTGTTCCTCTATTTTCAATGGTAATGCGATCTGATTTAGATGCTAACTCGTACATGTATTGTGATAGTTTATCATGACTTACATGCCATTCACCAACTTCATGCCCCAATATACTTTGAGGACTAGGAATTTTAGAATTATAGACATGATTAGGTTCAAGAAAATAATCTTGTGTGATTTGAGCTGTTAGCTGAAAGCTGAGAAAAAATAAAAATGTTTTAAAAAGTTTTATCATGATTTTTTTAATAAATATAAAAAAAACGCCTCTAAAACTTAAAGGCGATAATTTTATTTTAAAAATTAATGTTTAAACTTCGTCAAAATCAACATCCGAAAATTCAGAATTATTTTCATCGGTTTTATCTCTATTGATTTTGGGTGAGTAATTCTTTTGATGCTTATCACTAATTACTTCTGAACCTTTTTCAGAAATTATGAAATTTGTCATTTCATCAAAACTTTCCTTGAATTCATTAAAATCTTCTTTATACAAGTATATTTTATGTTTTTTAAAGTGAAAAGTTCCATCGTCATTTGTAAACTTTTTACTTTCTGTTATTGTTAGGTAATAATCTCCAGCTTTTGTTTCTCTAACATCGAAAAAATAGGTTCTTCTACCTGCTCTTTGAACTTTAGAAGAGATTTCTTTGTGTTCTCCTTCTACAAACATTTTTTTTGTTTTAAATTATTAATCAAAAATGCAATAAAAAATTAAACATAGCAAATTATTTATTTTGTTCAGCTTGTTGTTTGTAATATAGATTTCTGTAATAACTTTCGTTATTCATTAACTCATTATGTTTTCCATACTCAATAAGATTACCATTTTTAAAAATCATAATATTATCTGCTGATTTTATCGATGAAATTCTATGACTGATGATTAAAGTAGTTTTATTTTTACTATAATGATATAAATTTTTTAGAATGGTTTCTTCAGTGTCAGTATCTACGGATGATAGGCAATCATCAAGTAGAATTATACTTGGGTTTTTGATCAAAGCTCTTGCTATTGAAATTCTTTGTACTTGTCCTCCCGAAAGAGTTATTCCTCTTTCGCCCAAGATTGTATCGTATCCATATTTCAGTTTTTTAATTTCTCTATCAATAGAGGCATTATTTGCAGCAACTTCGATTTCTTTGATAGAGGCATTATTTTTACCAAACCTGATATTATCATTTATAGATTCGGAAAAAAGAAAGGGATTTTGTGGAACATATCCTATATTTTTTCTAAGCTCATTTAGTTTAAATGATTTTAAAGTTTCACCATCTATTAAAACCTCACCTATATTTGGGTCATAGAATCTTGATATCAAATCAAACAATGATGTTTTTCCTGAGCCCACTGGGCCTAATATTCCAATAGTCTCTCCTGGTTTGATTTTGAAAGAAACATCATTTAAGGCTTTAATTTTAGTTTCAGGATATGTAAGAGTTACATTTTTAAATTCAATTTCACCTCGAGTAATTTTTTTATTTCCATTACCATTTTTAATACTTGGAGTTTCTTTTAAAAAATCATTAATTCTTTTTTGAGAAGCTTCAGCTTGTTGTATTATAGAAGTTAACCAACCAACAACAGTAACTGGCCAAGTAAGCATGTTTACATAAATTATGAATTCTGCGAGCACTCCTATTTCTATTTCACCATTTATGTATTGAGAACCTCCAATTAGTATAACAATTAGGTTTGAAACACCAATTAAAAGTAACATAAGAGGAAAAAACCATGCTTGTAGGGTAACAAGGCTCATGTTTTTTTCTTTTGCAACTATTGACAGGTCATTAAACTTTGAGGTTATTTTAGATGATAAATTATATGATTTTATAATAGTTATCCCTGTAAAAATTTCTTGAGTAAAAGATGAAATTTTTGATAGCATCTCCTGAACTTTAGTGCTTCTGAAATGTATAGCCTTATTTAATTTATAGATTAAAAATGACAGAATAGGTAGTGGTGTTAATGTGTACAATGTAAGTTTAGGAGCAACGGATATCATATATGATATTACAATTATAAAAAGTGCTATAGTATTGATACTATACATAATTGCTGGCCCAAAATACATCCTCACCTTTCCCACATCTTCACTAATCCTATTCATTAGATCGCCTGTTCGATTATTTTTATAAAATCTTTGAGTTAAACTTTGGTACTGAATAAAAATCTCGTTTTTAAGATCAAACTCGATATATCTAGAAACATTAATTATTGCCTGTCTCATTAGAAATGTAAAAAAACCAGAGATTAAAGCTGTTCCTATTATTATAAATATATTGATAAATAATATTTTTTGTAATGAAGCTAGATCTGTTTCTGTATTCTTTTTAAGAAAATGTTCCACTGCGGTTAATGAATTTCCAATTAATCTTGGAGCAACTAAAGAGAAAATTCTAGCTATTACAGTAATAAAAAAACCAAAAAGTAATTTTTTTCTATATTTAAAAAGATACTTATTTAGGTATTTTAATTCTTTCATTTCTTGTTTTAATTAGAGCATTCCAAAGTTAATCAAATACCTATGTTCAAAATATAATTTTACATTTTTCATCTAATAAAAGCTTGATTATTAAAATTTTAAAGAATAAAACTTTATTTATTAGTCTTTTTAGTTAAATTTGCAAACTCTTAATTGATAGGGGGTTTTGAGAGAAATAATAATATAAACCGCTACTGATGTTTTCAAATTAATAGAACCCTAAGACTCAGTATACAAATATTAAAACAATGGCTAAAAAAGCTACTCCAAAAAAAGATCAAGAAAAAGATCTAGTTGATGAAGTAAAAACAATTAAATCAAAGACATCAACCAACACGACAGATCAATTCCTCACAAATTTTAATTGGCATAACTATGAAGAAGGTATCGATGTTATAGAGGATAAACAATTAAAAGAATTTGAATCTTTAGTTAAAGAAAACTTTGTAGATACATCAGATGAAGACGTTATTGAAGGGAAAGTTGTATACATGACTGATAGAGAGACTATTATAGATATAAATGCAAAATCAGAGGGTGTAATATCTTTAAATGAATTTAGATATAATCCTAATTTAAAAGTTGGAGATAAAGTTGAAGTTATTGTTGATGTTAGAGAAGATAGAACAGGTCAATTAGTATTATCCCATCGTAAAGCTCGAGTTATTAAAGCTTGGGATAGAGTTAATAATGCACATGACAATGGAGAGGTTGTAAATGGATTTATTAAATGCAGAACTAAAGGAGGTATGATTGTTGATGTTTTTGGAATTGAAGCATTTTTACCTGGATCTCAAATAGATGTCAAACCTATTCGTGATTATGATCAATATGTTAATAAAACTATGGAGTTTAAGGTG